>Ga0213858_10000061_pt1 | contig 45402 bp, 47 predicted proteins | sample PICome_FD_160122 | JGI IMG/M metagenome (GOLD analysis project Ga0213858, IMG submission 160122) | Coastal seawater microbial communities near Pivers Island, North Carolina, United States - PICO245 | ecosystem: Environmental > Aquatic > Marine > Coastal | place: USA: North Carolina | collected... | reverse complement strand
GTCAGTTGGATTGAAAGAAGTTATAACGAGTTCCTTTCCTCTTAAGTCATCGAATGTAATAGCACCTGAAAGTTTGTTAGCAAGAGCTCTAACAAGAGAATCATTCAGGTTAAGAGTTTGTGTCGATGATCTCCCTAGTTCATCGTTAATATCTTGAGCACTAATTGCGCCAGTTGATGGTGTTGGTGCCATTTATCACTCCTCCACTTTTGATTTTAACTCACTGATCTCTTGTTTAAGTTCCTTGATAGATTCGACGAGCAATCCTACCAAGTTACCATAAGCAACAGACTTAACTCCATCATCGTTTGTTCTAACCGCTTCGGGAAGAACTTTTTCGATCTCTTGTGCAATCACACCAGTTTGACTTTCTCCTTCTATATCTATACGATCAAAAGTGACGCCACGAATCTGTGATACTTTGTCCAATGCATTAGGAATAACTTCAATATTCTTCTTGAGAGTGATATCAGAATAAGCAGTTACATTACCTGTTGCAGTGAAGTCTCCAGCATCATCAAAGGTGAATCGGGTAGTCGTACCATCACGAACAATAAAGTTACCGATTTCGCTGTTCAGGTCAAGGTAGAAATCAGTACCATCGCAGAAGAATTCTGCATCATCACCTGTGCCAAGTGAAAGAATGACATTATCGTCAAAACGGAGAGTGCCAGATGTCTTCTGGTCTGCCGCATCACTACGAAGGAATTGAGTGCTATTAAGAGTATCAAGAGTATCAGCATCGGTAGTTGTTAAACCACCAGCACCTTGAATACCTTGAACACCTTGGGTTCCACTACTTCCGTTAGACCCAGTAATACCCTGAATACCCTGAATACCTTGGGTTCCGTTAGATCCGTTAGACCCAGTAATACCTTGAATACCTTGGGTTCCTGAACCTGTAATTCCTTGAATACCTTGGGTTCCGTTAGATCCGTTAGACCCAGTAATACCTTGAATACCTTGAATGCCCGCAGATGAACCTTGCCAAACGCCACTACTGTCAATAACAGTAGAACCTTCAATGCTAAGACCTCCAGTGCCTGTAATATCTACATCGGCGTTATTAACAGTAAGAGTTGAACCATCAAAAGTGAAATCAGCATCATCTTCTAGAGCACCTGAAGAACCAGCGATAACAACGCGATTATTAGTTAAGTCGCTAACAGTTGCAGAAGAAAGGACTGTTTCTGCACCAGAGATATTAGCACCACCATTACCATCGATAGCACCAGTAACTGTTGTGATACCAGATACAGTTACATTATCAAGTGCAATGGTTCCAGCAATATCATGACCGTCGCCATTAACATCCAGTGAGTTACCAACTACCAGATTTCCACCAGAGATGGTAGCACCAGCTTCGGCAACAAAATCACTAGCAACAGTAGTGATGCCTGCAATATCAACATTAGAAGAGAATATAGCATTGTTGGAGAAAGTTGTATCTCCTGCCTTAGTATCTGCAACATCAGATCTTAAGAACTGAGTGCTATCTAATCCGTCCAGTAATGTAGCATCTCCAGCAGGAATAGTGGTTAGATCTGCCCAAGTTACTCCAGCACCAGATCCACCTCTAGAAACCAGAACTTGCTGGTTGGTTCCTGTTTGGCCACCAATATCATAAATGTCACTGTTTACTTCTATATCGTTAAATGTAGAGAATCCAGTTACATTGGAGTTAAGAGCAAATACTCCAATGTTAACGTTAAGATCTCCAGTGAACTTACCATCTCCTTGAACATACAGTGCCGTTGTTCCAGCGCCAGGAGATCTAACGTCTAAAAGGAAACCTGGTTGAGATGTACCAACACCAACCAAGTTATTATCAAGTGCCGAGAACACTGTTCCAGCAATACCAGAACCCAATCTAATTGAGTCTGTAATTGTAGCAACACCAGACACATTGATATGTGTAGCACCGATACCACCAGCAACATCTAGTAGTATGGTTGGTTGTGTACTACCAATGCCAACCTTAGCATCGGTTACGGTAGCAAATATAAGTGTATCGCCAACTTCAAGACCGTTCTTGACGACAAAATTCTTATTGACTGCCATTAGGGTTCACTCTCCCCCAGATACTTTTTTATTATTTATACATCAAGTCTTATACGAACACTCGCAGTGCTAGTATTACCGCCTTGAGTTGTGGATATAATAGTAATAGATCCGTCAGTGTATCCTGATCCACCACCGCCACCACCATTTGTTGATCCCTGACCACCTCTTGCACCATTGCCACCATTTCCTGTCCCGTTTGAGTTCCCTTTTCCAGCTGTAGTGTTGATAGAATAACCCGCTTTAAATCCTCTAGTTATCTCTGCACTATTGGTAACTACTGTACCGTCAGAAAGTCTGAACTTAGTAGTTCCAACATTTTGACAGGATGAGAAACCTTGATCAAAATAATAAACTCCCTTAGAACATTTGACCGTTCTTCCCGCATTAATGCCAGTGAATTTAGCATCTCCAGAATATACTGGTGATTGATTTGATCTACCACCCCATACTCCTGTATCAATTAATGATCCTGCAGGAACTTGAGCACCTCCTAGTCCATTACTTCCAGTTCCTGTCTTCCCTGCTAAGTTTACACCACCACCATTACCACCAGCTCCACCAGATCCTGCATTACCACCAGCACCAACGACAGCAAATAGAGATGCTCCTCTATACAAGAAGATAGCATCACTTGATGCGAGTCCTCTAATAATATATTCTTGATTTCTTTCCATCGTGAATCTTATCCTAGAAAATCCACCTTGTCCTCCCGCCTTAGATCCAAAAGAAGATCCTCGGCCTCCACGTATATCCATCTCTATATTAATATCTTTTGTTGGAGCAAAGAATGCAATCTCATTTGATGAAAAAGATTGTGTTGTTCCTCCACCTTGAGTTATTTGTGTTTGAGTTAGAAGAATATCGTTTGATGAATCTAAAGTTTTACTCACAATTGTTGCAGTTGAAGTCGTTCCATATGCTTCAAAGGTAATCAAATCAGTTGCAACGGTACTAGAATAATTTGCTTCATTAGAGAATACGGGAGATTCTTTAACACCATCAGCAGTTACTTTACATGTAATGGGTGCAGTAATACCTTCTACTTCACTATTCAAAGTTAAGTTGGGTGTTGTTGCTCCAGATACCACAGTTGTAGCTGTTACTGTTTCAACTCCTTCCTGTGCTTTAACAAGTTTCATTGACAAACTTCCATTACTCCCTGCTGCTGCACCCGCTCCAGTAGTCAAAGAAGCACTCGAAACTTCAGATGAGGCATAAGATGACCCCCCTCCACCTGCACCATCACCACAACATTGGTTAAATCTTTGACCACCGCCACCACCATAATATCCAGCACCTCCGCCGCCTGCACCAGTACCGCCTTTGAGTGCTGATCCAGCCCCACCAGCAGTTACTCCTGAACCGCTTATAAAACCACCAGCACCTCCAGCAGATTGCGTTCCTCCTTTTCCAGACCTGTTACTAACGGAAGGTACATCATTTATTCCATTTTGACCATTTGTTCCACCACCAGCTCCACCGATTGCAGGATCATTTCCTCCACCACCACCTGCACCAGCAATTAAAATAGCATTTGCCTGAGTAAATGATGTCTTAAAAACTCCTGTATATCCACCACCATTACCGCCTTTTCCAAAACCTAGTCCACCTTTTCCTCCACCAGGGTATCCACCACCACTAGTGCTACCACTCTTACCCTTAGCGCCAACTACTACTCTGTATACTTGATCATTCAGGAAAGTAAAATTGCCTGTTGCTCTTCCGCCTTTGCCTCCTAAAGAAGTTCTGCCGACTGATGTTCCACCACCAGCACCTTTTGCAGTTAATTTTACTGTTATATCTCCAGAAGGTATGAGTGTATATGTCTTACCTACAGCAAAATTACTATAAACACTAACTTGAGTAAAATCTACTGCAGAAACTACCTGAGTTGCATCATCAATAATTGTCATCGTTTTATCACCAACGCTCTTAGTCACTTGAGTTTCTATGATACCATCGGTTAAATCAACTCCATCTAATTGCCATTGATAATTAAGAATTGTTCCCGTGTTTTCTGGAAAAACACTTGCACCAACTGAAAAATCATGGTCAAGACCTGCTGCAAGAACTGAATCTTGAGGATGAGAATCAATATTGATAACTGGTAATATGGTTATAGTAGCAGAATCTGATTGAACTGGTTCATTATTAGCATCACCCGTTGATCTGGCAGATCCAACAGTAACCGCCGTTCCTGTTGGTTGAGAATATGCTGTTGGATTGTAAGTGGCAACAGCATAAACTAATTTACCAGAATCTGCACCATCTAGTCCACTGAGAGTTAATGTAGAAGCGGTGCCAACAGTTACAATTTTTCCATCATCGGTCCCAGAACCTGTTCCACCTTGATCTGATATAACTTTATTGCCGTCATAATACCATTCAAAATCAATAGTTCCATCACTCACCCCAGGATTTGCTGGGGATTGTGTTGGAAATGATGCTGTTGCGATTCCTGTGAATGTTGCAATACCAGTAGATGTTGTGGAATCTACTGGTTGTGTTGGGAATGATAACTCTGGTCCGTTTAAGAATAACTTGGTGGGAAGATTCTTGTTTATCATGCGAAGTTCTGACCTCCAACAAATCCGTAAAGAGTAGTGCCGCCATCAAATGTTTTGAATGAATAGATGTCAGTCTTACTTGCCGTTTGAGTGACTATCGGTAAGACCCCGCCGCCTGGCCAATACACTGGGATTGCCACAGATGTAGAAGCATTTGCGAAGGTATCAATACCGACTGCGCGACTACCTGTAGAATCTTGAGTGATCTTAATCGTAAACTCTGTAGAATCATCTGGAATATTGGACAACTCGAAGGAGTTGACATCAGCACTCAGGGCCAAGGTGAACGTATTTGCAGAAGAAAGATCAATCGTTACTACATTAGAGGAGATGGACAGTTCCTCAACATGTTCTGAATATGCCTTCAGTCTTGTCTCGCCTTCAACATCAAGTTTTGCTCTTGGTGATGCAGTTCCAAGACCAACATTGTTGCTTGAAGTTGTAATTGCTGTACCGACCTGTAAGTTAGTTGCAGTTACAATTCCCGCACTAACGTTTGCATCAGTCAGTGTTGCATTTGATGCGGTTAAGATTCCAAGAACGGCGACCGTAGTTACTGTAGTTACACCAGCAAAGTATGCGTCATTTTCAACGTAAAGATCAACAGTTCCTGCACTTGGATTTCCGAGGTGGAGATTATATGATGGAGCAGATGTTCCAATACCAATGAATGACAAATCGGTATTGTAGTAACCATCAGCACCCGCAGTTGGAGACCATCCAGATGCTGCTACATTCAGAGCAGTCAATCCAGCACCAGAACCAGAGAATGATGCTGCTGTTATAACACCAGAGATATTAACACCACCATCGACATTAACATCACCTACAACATGGAGTGCATATCCATTCGCTGTAGTTCCAATACCAACTCCATCACTATCAATCGCAACCAATGAAGAACCAGTGCCAACCTGGAATGCATTTGTTCCAGCAGAAGTTGTTCCAATTCCAATTCTATCGACAATCAGTGACATTTCTCCAGTCGTATCACTGACTCCACCAAATCTTTGCCACTCGTTATTGGTGGTAAAGACCCATCCAGCATATCCACCTCTAGATGGATTTGCATTGAATACAATGTCACCTGCGTTACCAGCAAGAGATGGTGTTGCAATTCCTACAGTAATATTTCTAGAAACTGTAGCGTCACCCTGGATAAAGATGTTATTTGCTTCAAAACCTTTTGGTGATTGTGATGTAACTTTCTGGTTGAAAATTACAGGACCATCGAATGCTGAAATTGCGTCATTGGTAGAACCACCTTCGACTTTAATTGAACGTGTGATAGTCGCTTCAAGACCCTGCAGGAGATTATATCCAGTAGTTTCGCCAACATCTTCTCCAGTTATAGTTTGAATTGGAGTGTCGAATACTTCTTCCTGACCAGTAACAGAACTGAGTTTTTTGTTACCAGAGTAAGAAATACCTCTATCATTCATTCCAGTATAGAAGTTGATACCACCATTTCTCTTGGTGGACTGTGCCAGAAGTTCTTCTGCATCAGTAATACTTCTATTTTGTTTTTGTGGAAGTGCAGTTGAATAGTTACCAGGTCCATATCCAACATATTCAAATGTATGTGCAGAAGCACGGATAATGGAATGTCTTCTTAATTCTATTGGTGCTGCATCAATCTTCCTAATTACAGATCCAAGTACATGAGTCGCTGCTTTAGTTCCAAGAACACCACGGAAGACTGTAATTGGATTAGTAACAGCAGAACCGTCAAGGCTACTTGTAGCAGTGGTTGACTTGACTCTTACAATTTCACTGTCAATCTCCAGATAATCGCCAATATTGATATCAAAGTTGCCTGGATTTGCAATTGAAATGCTTTCTGATACTGCACTATTAATAACAGAAGATAATGTTGTTGTAATACCTGCATACTGAGAGACCATTCTGCCAGCAGTGTTCTCTTTATCAGCACTAATAACACCGCCCTGTGAAGAATTACCTGTTGGATATAAGTAAATCGTACCAGTTGCACTTGGAGCATTGGTAGAAACACCAACATTAAGTTCAAGTCCAGTGAGACCATCAACCTTAGTAATTACAAATTCTCCATTGTAAATATCTTGTCCAGCACCAACAACTCTTACCTTTCTGTCAACCAAGAAACCGTGATTGAGATCAGTGGTTACAGTTGCGATACCGCTAGTATTTTCATAAGTGAAAGTATCAACAGATCGTGCAGGGCCAGTCAACTGCATTCGTGACATATTGAGCGATGCTCCATTATCACCAACACCTTGAGTACCAATACCAGTTGTTGTAATACCAGTAATAGTGGTTACAGGAGCGGCATTAAATGTCTTAGATGCACCAACATTTACAGTTTCAATTCTGTAGAGTTGATTTGCCTGAACGTGAGACAGAGAGGAAATACCAGAGACCTTAACAACATCGTTAGTGTTATCATAAATCTTCTCTACCTGAACAACTGCTTCTTCAAATCCAGTAAATGTTGGAATACCAACAATGTGCATTGTATTACCAATACCATATGCACTACCACCGTCCATGATCTTAACGTCGGTGATTGCACCAGCAGCACTGATGAATACCTTAGCAGTTGCGTGTTCGCCTGTGGTAGAATTAGCAGTTCCAACCAATGACGCATTGTAATGTTGCTCTGCTGAACCAGAATTGTTACCATAACCAGCACCACCCTGAACCAGACTTACAGTTACAATTCTGTTCAGACCATGGTCAACACCTGTCTTAAGAATAACAGAACTACCATCTGATCCGGTTACGATGTCAGTGACTCCAACACCAGTACCAATGTCTATGGCAAGTTGATCGTTAGATTCTCTAGTGATACTCTTCTTAGGATCATCAACGATAACTTGTCCAATAACATCTGAAGTTGCAAATGATTGTGTTGCCTCTGGATCAGATACTGTATTATCTCTATCAAGTTGTGGATAAAGATTTGTGGTTGGTTGAGAATAATTTTCCTCTGTAAATGGTGCAACAATTGGTGAGTTAGAATTATTCAGAATTGTAAGATAGTAAATACCATCTTGCTCGTTCTGAACATAACTTTGCGCCTCTTCCTGACGATAGATGGTATTTACAGATCCCAGTCTCTTACGCTTATAGTAAGGCAGAGAAAGATTTCTCGTTGTAGTATCACTTTGGAAAGTGCCAGGATCTGTTGTAATACCAACAGTAAATGCCTTAGCACTGCTGATTCCAGTAACAGTAAAAGTTCTGTTAAATCCAAGATCTGCTGTTCCACTGGTATTTTCGGAACTCTTTACATTATAAAGTTGAACTTCGTTTCCTACAGCTAAGTTATGTGGCAGTTCAGTATTGATTGTTGCAGTACCACCAGTCTCCCATAAAGCATCAGCAATGAAACTTGGATTTCTCAGATCATTGACATCAATTGATCCTGTGCCAAAATACTTTTCAACCTCAGCAGTGGTAATGCCAGTAGCTGTATTACTTTCTTGGAGAATAAATCCTTCACTAGGAGGTCTTGCTTGAGTTGAATTTCCTTTTGGAATTACATATCTGATACGATACAGTCTATCTGCAAGACTTCTATTATCATTACATCTATTGAAGAATGTTCTAGATGTTGCAGAACCAAGGCCTGCTACTGCATAATCGCTTACAGCAATACCAATTTGGTTATCGGTAGAAGCAGTTGAGACATTGATAAACCATCTCTTTGCATCAGTATTATACTGAATTGGGTGACCAATATCACCAGATTTCTTGTCAGATACTCTACTAGCAATAGTAAGTTTGCCACCAAGAGAATTGAATGAAAGTTGATTGGGGTTAGTGGATGAATCAAAACTTAAGGCATCACTTTCTGTTGCGGCAATTCTGATCTGGTTTGGTTCAATAGCACTATCTGAGATAACAAAGTAGAGAACATTTGGTTTCAGTCCATCGGGAAGTTGACCACTGTCAGAAGTAATTCTGATAGATTCTCCATTAAGAAAATCGTGATCTTCTGTCAAGGTAATGATATTAGAGGAAATGCTATTTGCAGTTCCAACTCTACCAACTTCAAATGACTTCTCTCTACTAGACTGTGTGCCTTGCATCACAATTCTAGAGGTGTATTCTGTAGTAATTCCTGATTGAGAGATATTAACTCTCAGTTGGTCGTTTGTTCTAGAACCAATGCGATATCCTTCAAATACGTTTTCGGGAGGAACATCAGCATTAGTCTCTCCGTTCAGATACAGTTGTGAACTCGTCGTCGTGATTGCAACTGTAGCAGCAACATCAATAGCATTAAATTCAATAGGATTTTCTATGTTAGAAACTTCCTGTGGTGGAATAACGTGAGAGATATATGCAGTATCGTCTTGTGAAAATGCGTCTACTCTGTATCCATCAGCAATCAGAGCTCTTGCTCCAAAGTTGGAGTTAGAGTTGGTGACGGACATATCACCGCCACTTTCACAAACAAAGTGCTCAGCAAAACCAATAGCAAAGATAGAAACGTTCTGAATGATAGCGTTATTCGACGCTTTGATATGGAAGTTCTTATATGCTGGTTTATATACTGATCTAGAATTAGTGCTCAGATTTGTTCTACCCTCTGATGCACCTTCCCACTCGCCATCAGTGTTGTCATAGATTACAAATGCGTTGTCATCTTTTTGCAGACCAATACCAGTGAACTGCGCAACAACCATTGACTTAAAGCCAGTTGCTGCAGATCCATCTGCATGAAGACCACACATACCAAATACAGATCTCAGAGAGATGTTAAAGATGTATGGTGATGCTGATGTAACAGTATCTGTGCTAAGTGATACTGTTGCGTTACCAGCAGTTGGAGAGAGGTCTGTTGGGGTATTTTGTATTCTATACCTAAACGTTCGTGCATCTACGATTTCACTGACAACGTATTTGCCATTATATCCACTTGCAGTAACATTTTCGATTACAACTGGGCTATTAGTTGCCAGTCCAGTCAGTTCACCATCAAGACCGATTGTGACGGTAGTTCCTGATGCAGTGATTGTGCTAATTCCGATATTACCTTCAGTTGGTCCAACAATACGATATTCATCAATCTTAGGTTGGATATCAAGTAAAGTGCTTGGATAGTCAGGAGAGATTGCTCTACCAGATGCTTGACCATAAACTCTACCAATCTTCTGATAATACATATCAAGATCGGTTGATGTTGAAGAGAAAGTCTGGAACTCATCGCTGATATTTACAGGATTGACTCCATCAGCATATTCAAAACAGGTGAGTTTGTGGTGTGAGAAGTTTGAAACTAATGTGTTAGTTGTATAGTCAGTATATACACTTCCAGTTGGATCTCCATCAAAAATACTAAACTGCCAGAAGTAACAAACACCAGTTACACGGAAGATAGCAGATCGTGCAATGTTGTCATTCTCTGGATTTGGAACATACTTAGGACGGATCTTAGTCTTACGGAGATCCATACCAACGATAGAAGTACCACGGGGAACAATTACACCGCCGTGAATACTATTAAGCTTATAGAGAACATTGTTATCACTCTCAAGGTTAAAGTTAGTCGTCAGATCAAAGGGTGCCAGATCATCAGTAGTTGTGCCATTTCTCAGTCTAAAATTATTTTCCCCATCCGGAATAAATCCTGGTCTGTTGTCAACAACATGCTCACCAGGATATAATAAAATTGTGGTTTGTCCGAACCTATCATTATTCAGACCCGACTGATATGAAAACCTTGCCGCTTCAATTAGGGCTCTCTGAATGGTTTTAAAAGGTCTCGCTAATGAATTACCCTGGTTTTCAACACTATCCGTTGCATCCAAATCATTTGGACTTACGTAAAGGATGTTACCACGAACATTTTTTAGGAAATTATCTAAGCGACTGAGTGGCATCTTCTTCGCACTGGAGTTCTATTATGATTTATTTATCATACAACAAAACCCCCCGAAGGAGGTTTTAGAAGTCACACGGAAGGGGTTTGGTTTTGTATCGCCTTTAATACAATAACATATGTTTCTTGATTTAGCAAGACATTAACGGATAAACCACTCCTCAACAGTATCGCTGACATCACGCATTTTAATCCAACGATCATTCATTGGTTGACCATCTAAAATTTTAACCTGTCCAACCAAACCAACGATAACCCACTCGTTTCTTTCTTCTCTTGGAACATAAGTCAAAGAAGGATCAAAATCTGGATTGAGACGATAATGAACAAAACGATTACCCTTAGGATCAGTTGTAAGACCAACAACATCACTTGGAATCGTTACACCTTCGGGGATCTGGTGGGACTCGTAACTGTGGAAAATATCATCACCATCTTCAACTGTTTCTGTCCATTCATAGACGACATGTTCATCAAGAATGAACCGATCAAAATCGTCTGTCAAATACTTGCCTGACCATTTGTTCCAAGCAGTATTACCGATTGTCATTGATGCTTGACCAGGTTCTTTAGGACGAATAACACCTATGATTGATGATACAGAATCACTAGATGTTGCTGCACGAACTTTATTGTTTTCTAAGACAACAGTTGTACCGACAGGAATTGCATTGCCTGTGGTTGATTCAAAGAATTCAGCATAGTCAGCACCGTTGTTGTTCCAAGTGCCGTCTGCATAAGCATTACCATCACCCCTTAGAGTAAATTCTCGATCAGCAGTTCCACTATGATTAGAGTCACAGGCTATGAAATTATTGGCAGTAGTATTAGATCTAAAATAGTGCATCTTGATGCCATCACCTGTATAAGAGGTGCTCTCAGTTTCAAGAAATTGAATTAATGCAGATGCATGATTTTGATCTATTCGAAGCGCGTGTTCATTAGTATCGGTAAAGATATTAACACGACCATTTGGTGATGGTGCATTGATACCAAAATTGCCATCTTTAGTAATTATAGCTCGCTGAGTTGGAGCACTTCCACCATCTGCCGTCGTCCAGAACTTAAGTTGTCCTGGATAATCACCACTTCCACTAGCTCCCGACGTTCCTCCAGCCTCTGCACTAATTCTAGCAAAACTATTGCCAGCATTATTACCAAATTCAATATTTCCGATGCCGTCGCCACCATTCAACGCATTATTAGTCCCTCTGTTAATGAATATGACACCATTACCTGATGCTACTGAACTGTTACCTGCAAAAACGGCTCGCGTTCCTGGGCTAAAAGTCTCCACACCAGATAGTAACTTACCAGCAAAATACGCAGATCCATCAAAATTTATGAAAGCATTTTGAGTTCCAGCAAGACCATTTGATCCTGCATCAGTAGAAATTCCAAGAGCATGACCACTAACTCCAACTGCCTTGAATGCTGATGTTTGATAAGAACCACCAGCATTGTATCCAACATCAGTGTATACAAGTACACCATTTTTTAACCCTATTGAATGTGGTTTATATACACCAATACCAGTTGAATTAAGATAACCAATCGTGGATCCTATTGATAACTTATCTGTTGGAGTATCAGTTCCAATACCAACTTCGCCGGCATTATCTAAAACAAATTGATTGCTACCTGTTCCAGTGTTGTAAATATGAAGTTTTCCATCAGAGTCTTTCCAAAATCTTGCAGAATTTGCATGTGAACTTGTAAGTGTTATACCATCATTAAATGTATCACCTTTCTGCCTAATGCCAAGAGTTCCACCTGCGCTATCTGCTGAATTTGTAGATCCTACAATTTGTAATTTTGTTGATGGATTATTAGTCCCTAGGCCAACTCTATCACTGCTATCAACAGTAAATGTATCTACATTCGCTAAATTCGCTAAATTTCTTGCGCGAGTCATCTGAACAACTTCTTTTTTAGATATTTATCCCCATAGTACATTCATTTGCTTATCAAAGACCATCAAATATCGATGCTTGCGAGTTCTATCACGCCATTCCCCATCAGAACCCTTCACAGAACCACGAGAATGCTTTGTTCCATCAGCATAATAAAAGTCTTTTTTGGCGTCTGTCAACCCATAATACTTAAAATTGCACGCACGGTAAATGATTCCGCTATGGTGAGCAGAGTCAGCATAACTAAGAATAGCGCGAACATTTGCATCTTTCCGAAACCTCTTTATACAACGACTGACGAACCAAGAGGTAATGTTATATTCTTCTTTTTGAACATCTGGGTCAATACACAATCTAGAAAGTTCAAATAAACCTTCCTGTTGATCACGTTCCAGACCAAAGGCACCTTTTGCTATTTCTGGAACTGGGAGCCCAGTAAAAATGCAAACACCAAGGCACCCGCCAATTCTAAGAGGGCATTCCCAGTCAGTATGCTTGAAAAGTCCATAATTATACCCAGATTTGAAATCCTTAGATTCGTCTTTTAGATAATGATAGTTGTAAAGTAGATTTTTGCAACTTTCCTTATCAACTCTATCTATGTAAAATTCGCTCTTCATTTAAGTAATATTACTTATCTTGTTTCTGTTCCAAGATATATTCTACAGTATTAGCTACGTCATTCATAGCATCGCGAAGCATAGGTTGTTGACCCGAATGCTGCTCTCTGTGACTTACTCCATTTCTCCACTCTTCAACCAAAGTCCAACGCCATTGGGCCATAGACTTACTATACCAGAGATTGATTTTCATTTAAGCCTCCGAACGGATTTGAACCGATGACCTTTGCTTTACAAAAGCACTGCACTACCACTGTGCTACAGAGGCATTATTCCTGATCAACAGGTAAGAGCTCTGGATTCTCTAATTCTACATCAAACATCAGAGGATGACAACCCTCTTCCATTAGATATGAAGAAGCCTTATAGATTTCTTCTGGTTCCCAAGATCTTTCTTCATTTGCTGCCTCTATAATTTCTGTTAAATGTAGAGACTGATGAGGTAAATCATCAAAAGTAAATGGTGTCCCTTGAATGAAATACATCAGAACAATAACTGACTTATTGTTATACCAACAATACTTAGTGTCGATACGGTATTTCATATGATACCTTTTTGAATATTTAGGACGCTTTATCAACCTTTAGAATAGTATTGATAAGGACGTTGACTCCATTATAACACATTTCATCAGTTGTGTCCTCTTTTGGTGAATGACTAATACCTCCAATAGAAGGGACAAAGATCATACCCATAGGACAGAAAGTAAAGTTCTGAGCATCATGTGATGCCCTAGAAGGCATCCATATACTCTTTAAATTCAACTCATCACAAGATTCGGAAATGCACATCTTGATAGTATTATCACATAATGCTGGTTCTGATTGGTGTGCGATTTCATATCTAAGATCAAATTCCTTACATACGTTCTCAACAAATTCCTCCATAACTTTAGAATCCAAATCTCGAACTTGCAAGGTGAAATCAACTTGACCAGGAACAACACTAAAAGCATTTGGAAATACATCCAATACACCAACAGTTGCAACCAATCCATCACATTCTAGTGCTTTTTGATTGATATAAGTAATGATCTCTGCTGTTTTGACCAGAGCATCATTTCTCATATTCATTGGTGTGGTTCCTGCATGGTTCTCTTGACCAAATACAGATACCGAACACCTTCTTTGACCAACGATACCCTCAACAACACCAACATCTAACTGTTGAAAATCAAGTACTGGACCTTGCTCTACGTGAAGTTCTAGAAATGCTTTGATATTTGGTTTTTTGGAGCAATATCCAATAGAACCAGACATTGTATTTTCTTCGTCATGGAAGATTACAACTTCCAATGGACTAGAAATTTTACCTTTCAACTCTCTTGCTGCTTCTAATCCTGCTAGAACACCAAGAACACCATCATATTTACCAGCAGTTGCTACAGTATCTGTGTGAGATCCTGTTACAATTGGTGGACCAGAACCAGGCATTCTTCCAATAATATTTCCATAATTGTCTCGTCTAACTTCTAGACCATCTTCTAACATCCAAGAAACTACAAGATTCTTTCCATCACGATCTTCTTTACTACCCGCAGAACGACAGATGCCAGTTTCAGTTAATCCTATTTTAGAAAGTTCTTCAATTCGTTCTAGTAGTTTCATTTTTTACTTTATGTAGTAGGAGAGGGGGGACTTGAACCCCCACGAAGTTGCCTTCAACAGATTTTAAGTCTGGTGCGTCTACCGATTCCGCCACACTCCCAAAAAATCAACCTTCCCAGGTAGAAGGATGAAATCTGCAATATTCGTTAAAGGTGATTTTCATCTCCTTGTTGGTTAGACCTGCATTCTTCGCTGCTTTGGGCAAATTCCACTTCGCCGCGAATAACATTTCCATAGATTGTCGGGTTTCTGGTCTCATAATCGTAACACTCTAGGATTTCTTTGTAAAGGTCAGCAGAATAATTGTTCATAAAAACTTAAAGAGGATTGGCATAGGCCAATACATCATCGGGAGTAGTGTCTCGCACAAATTCAAGCACGTTCATAAACTGATCCATGGTCTCACAGTCCACGGTGCATTCATCACCTTCACTTGAATACAGATAAAACTTACGCTTGACAGGATCAACGACACAGCGGGTCAGGTACTCGTCTTGCATGGGGTTTGTTTGTTTACCTGCTTATTATACGACAGATAGGGTTATGGGTCAAGGTTCACAGAGTCCAGTTCCTCATCTGGACGCCTCCACTTGGTCTCACGTCGGTCGTAATCCCATCCACCAACCAAATAGTATTCATTATTGCCTGGATAGTCTTCAGGACTGTCTCCCTCGTATACAACGTGGAGTTTTTCATCATGGTCCAGTGGATTAATGTAACGTGCTGCCCATACTTCATAGTAGCAATGAATATTTGCTCCAGTACCAGACTTGACCTTGATAACTTTGCCCCACTCAATACCTTCAACGATAAGATCTTGAGAATATCCAATCTGAGTAAGAGTTACTGTAATGGTTTCTGGATCAACAATACCATCCCAATACTCAGGTAGTTCAATTTTATTAGAGTCCTTCAGAGTTCCACGAACATAGATTCCTGCCTCTGGACCCTCTGCAATGACGTGACGAATCCTTTTCTTTTCATCTCTGAAGTGTGGGATGTCAAATGCACCACCGATAACTTTTGCTGATGTAGCACTACCATTGAAAATAGGTGCTGTGATCTCGCCAGTAATATTAATCTCACCGTCGCCAATGATAGAAGTATTTACCTGAAGACTATCAATCTGTGCTGTCTGATGATACCAAGGTTCACATGCGTCTGGTGGATATTGCGATTCATCTGCATTACCCTTGAAAATATAGTAGTAACTGGTGGATGGTTGGCCCCATGTTGGATAATCTGCACAATCCTTCTGGGGCGTTATTTCCTGTTCTACAAATTCTGACATAATTCAATCTCCTTATGATTTACCTGATTGCAGGTATTGTGTATTGTCTCCTGGATAATGCTCAGGGGAAGTTCCTTCATATTCGGCAATATTTCTTTCACAGTCTTTTCTTTCTGCAAAGATATGATAGAAACAATCAATTGGCATTCCTCCATTTGCTTGAAGATATACTTTGTCTTCGTCAATCCTTTTAACAATCACATTCTGATGAGAACCAATAGGAGTCAGAGAAACTGTAATTGATTCTTGATCAACTAATCCTTTCCAGTAACTAGGTAGTTCAATTTCTTTTTTATTCTTTACCCTACCTCTCACATAAACATCTGCATATGGCGCTTCAGGTGCAACGTGTCTAAGTCTCCATCCCTCTCTTGTCGGGTGTTGAATGTCAAAGTCTTTCTTTGCAGCAAGAATATGTCCACCACAGTTAGATATTACATTGCCTTGAGCATATAAATCCAGACCGACTTGAACTGTATCATTTGTATCTACAGGGCCTAGAAAAGCAGATGAACCTATGACTCCAAGAGAGTATGGATTATTGAGTCCGCCACAAAGTCCTCCTGGAATAGAAGGAGTTGAAGCATCTTCATTAGCTAATGGTGCAACCATCAGAGTTGCGCCCAAAATTGGCCAAGTGGTAGCACTACCGATTAGTTGTGGTCCCTCTACAAATGAAGAACCTCTGATTTTTGATTGACCAAGACCTAATACGATGGGCATTCCTGCCCCGACAGTCTGTTGGCCACCTATAGCCAAATCATCAAATAAAAACGACATTTACTTACTCCTATGATGGTTGCTGATCTTGCCAGAAATTTTGTCCACCAAGTTTACTATCTAGTTGTGCAACAGCATTGGTGACACCGCGAATAACTCCGCCGTATAATTTTAGATTTTCATTAGCACATATTTCCATTTTACCAGGAGATGACAATTTTAGAAAGTTCTTTGCAGTGCATTGGATTTTTTTGGCATCAAGAAGAATACTTTGAGATGCATCTACCTTAAAGTTTCCTTCCGTTCCATCTTCACCTTGAGCAGTAAACTCAAAATTATTAGCAATGAACCTCATATTTCCATTGCCTGCATTGATAACAATATTACCGTTATCTGCATAAAGAACTAGCGAATCTTCCTCTTTGGTAGAGTCGCTTCCACACTGCAATTGGAAATGACCTGGAGATATATTCGTAGTCCATCCTTTTCTTGGACCATCATTATCCATTGTAAAGACGTGTCTGCCATCTTTAGCATTTAGATAACATCCAGAAGTTACAGTTCCGTCTTTATCAATTTGACCGAAACGAATCTCTCCATCATTTGTACCAAGACGATGACCAGTATAATTCTGCTTTACAGAATTTTCTCCACCCCCACCTTTTGTTAGTTGTCTATTCTGTGGTGTTGCCATATTCGTTAGTTAAGATTTTCTGGAGTTCCAGGAAGATTAAGTCTTGAATTGTTGCTGCTAACATCAGATCCCTGTCTCTGGATTGCAGATGGAGGTGTTGTGATTTCTCCATCAATACTCTCCTGTAGAGTATCATAAATTTGAACCAGTTCACCAGGAGTTTCATAGTAACCAGCATACTTAATACCGTCTTTGTAGAAGACAGAACCATAATATGCACGACCTTGATAATAACCAGTCTGCTTGAGACCAACCAAATCAGTTACCTGAATGATCCTTTCTTCAACACCGATAGGATCTCTGATAACTTCAAAGACAGGTGTTGCTTCAAAGTTTACACCAGTCTCAGATTTCATTCTGATAATTGGTGTTGCAGTAAATGTTCCAGGAGATACAACATTTATTTTTTTTATTCTGCCAAAGGGACTACATTCATAATCAAGAACTGCTCCATTATCTGGAATAATTTCAATTTCATCCACACCACAATTATAATTTATACCAGGATCCTTGACAAGTACTTCTTTCAGTTGAAGAATAACTGGATATCCTCTGTCTCCTGATGATGCCCCTTGATAACCATTACCAGGTTCTTCAACGATAATATCAGTGACCAGTCCCTTTCCTCTAATTTTTCTGGGACATGGTGGAGAAACCAATACTGCAGAAATTCCAACGGGATTGGATGCCCAGGATGCGCTACTAGATTTAGCACTAGTCAATCTACTTATTACTAGTGCAAATCCATTTGAATTTTGGTTGAATATAAAATTTGGGGGAACTGAACCGTTCTCAGATTCTACTCTAACAGTATATTTTCCTCTAGTTATATTAACATCTGCTTTATATGGTTCTCCTGCGAATCCACCCCACTCAGCAATTAATTTATCATCAACAAAAACCTTTGCGAGATTGTCTCCCTGCAATTCAAAATGATAACTACCACTATCTGGGAAGTCTACACTCGTCCAGGTGTATGTTTTCGTTTCATTTAAGTTTGGATTGTGTTCATCTAGTGGTGGTGCATATGGAGATACGTTATTTTTATTCATAAAACCGCTCCATGCGGAATTATTAAACTTAAAGAGATCTGGACCAGTATAGGTCACACCACCTCTTTGTGATCCACTTTTAGTAATTCCACCTATGACAGTTTCACCTTGAACTTTAAACGAACCCGTTACTTCTCCTTTGTTTCCTTTCTGTTTAAGGTTTACGCCACCAACATCAATACTTTTTACTGCTACTCCAGCAATATCTGTACTATCTTCCCATTTAAGTTTTACTTTTATTGTTCCTGGTCTTTCATACTTAATAGATTTTCCATCCTTAGCAAATCGAGCACCATTATCAGAAGATACAATCGACAGTGTAGAATTTACATCATTATCTGCACCGTCTTTCATGTATACTTTCAATCTATCCTTACTTATAGCCAAACCTCTACGCAAAGCATTACCGCCATTGTATGAAACCTTTACTGATGGAGTTTTAGTTGCTTTCGCATCATTCTGCCAAGTTTGAGTACTAAAAATCTGCCTCATTATATTAGTTACTGGACCCCTTGCTTCATTTTCAACCTCAACGGTAATTGAATGCAATCCCTCATCCAAGTAAAACTTTGTGTATGGTGGATTATTTGATTGGAATCCCTCAAGTTTACCTGCTTTTCGATTAGTCTGAGGACTACTGATCAAACCTCCACGTATCATTTCTTTCCCATCAACAAGAATTCTTCCACCATTATCGACAGTTCCCTTTAATGCATAAAATCCTGGAAAATCTACATTAACATTCCAAGTATTTGAATATACTACACCACCACCATCAGTGTTTGGTTCTGTCGATGGTTTGACTGGAGACAACGCATACCTGTCCATGAAATTTGACCATTGAGGAAATTTTACAGGATACCATTGCTCTTGAGCACCAGGAGATCTAGTTGTCCAAAGTGGATTGGGAGGACAACGATTTTCTTGAGAGGTAAGCGAACCCTGAGCACCAAAATCAAAAGTGGGTGGCGGTGCATCAATAATGAGTGCAAGACCCATTGGATTTTGATTCCAAGATCTTTTGGCTATGTTAGATCTATCACCTGCAAAACTAGAGGTAATCTTCATAGCAAATGCCATGGGATTGGAACCCTTTCCTGATGAATTTGTGATATTTACAATTCTACCGATGTTCAGTACGTCACCACCAAATTCAATTATATTGTTATTGGATAGTCTTATTCCAGATGTTGTTGAAGCTCCTCTAACATCTATTGGATATTTTTGTCCCGCTTCAAATGATCCAGTTCCAGTAATAGTTCCTGTATCTGTTCTAGTTCTATTCAATCTGGCATTACCAATAATGATAGATGAAATATTTCCCGCTGAGGTGTTATTTGTCTTCAGATTAAAACTAATCTCTGCGGATCCACTACCAGTTACTTCCAACGCATATCCACTATCGTCGTTTACAAATCTAACTTGAACATCTGACTTAAGATTACCATCGTCATCTGGATTGAAATTAAATCTACCACCCTCTTTTTGGGTTAGTTCCGTTCTAATCTTATATGTTCCTGCCTTAAAGAATTTAATGTAATTTGATACCCCAGTTGCTTTATTAGTGTTTGGTTTGAATCCATTCTTTTCGATAACAACTTCATCACCGTTATCAATATTACCTTCACCATTTCCAATAAAGACTTTTGCACTGTCATCAGCTGCTACTTCAATCACATAATTTCCATCATTAGGAAACTTGACATTATTCCAACGAATGGTATGTGTTCCCGCATATGGATTGTCGGGCAAAGATTTCGTAGTATTGAATGGACAAATGCCATATTGATCAAGGAATCCATCAGAACCAAAAGTATTAGTTCTCCATAATTTTCTATCAGCCTTATTTTGATAATCAATCGTATTGAAAATCTCTACGTTTTGAATACTACTTGTGCGATCTTGACCATCCTCATACTGTGGAGTATTTAAAAGATCATATCTTACAATGTGTTTTCCTGCTTCATAAAATTTCTTGATCGGTTTGATGCCATCGTTAAAGTCATTAAGATCTGAAACGTATTCATTATCAATATAAAGTTTTCCTTGATTATCTTTAGCACCCTTGATCGTATACTTGCCAGTTGTTGGGAAAGTTAAGTTCCATTCATAAGTAAACAAAACTCCAGCATAATCACTTCCATCTACATTTGATGGAGATTTTGGTGAAATTGCATATAGATTCATAAAATCTCCCCACTGAGGAAATTCTACTTCATATACACTACCATTTACCCTAGGATCATTGCTAGTTATTCTTGATGGTTTATTTTTTCTTGTGTTAAAGAATTCAGCTGGTTGAGATAAACGGAGAGCATCTAGGAAATCTTGATTTTGTTTTTCCCTAGAAAGAGGTTGATCTGCATCATCTACTGGAATAACGCTTCCAGGGTTCCATACTCCCAAATTTTCTCCATTGGGACCCCACAAAATTCCCGCAGGAGTTTTAGTTGGACCTGGTTTCAAAGGATCTTCAAAGTCCTCAACTCTGTCATAATATTGGAGTACTTCAGTTACTTGTTCTCCAACAATTGCTCTTAAGACCGCACCATTTCCAGTATGAGAGTCGTCATGGGCAGTTACTATGGGTGGAAATGCATATCCATGTCCTGTGCGGACAACATCAACAGCAAGAATGGATCCATCCTCACCAACGATAGGATTTCCAACAGCTCCAATACCGCCACCACCTTTTAAAGAAATATTGGGTGGTCCTACTTTTTCTTTTTGATTTACCCCAGGACAACTGGGTTCATCACGAAGTAAATCATTTGTAGTTAGAGCATTAACCTCATTGATATTCAAATACTTAAGAATATTATCTCCCGATTTAAATATAAACGTTGTGCCAGGATCTTTCTTTGCATGATCGTTTGCTTCAGACACTGAAAGTCCGTCAACGAATCCAAGTTTTGGATCAATATATCCAACCTTGATTCCCGTATTCTTATCTAGAGGTCCGAATAACTGACTTCCCATTCTAATTCAGATATACACTTTCTGATTTCTAGTATTTATCACAGCAGTTCAATATCCCCGTCTTGAACTGGTACTTGATTCTGCGAATCTTGTAATGCTTGATCAATACCCACATCATCTCTTACTACTGTGTTTGATGCTGGGTCTGGATTTTGGTCTGCAGGAACATCGGAAATAGAATTCTCTTCTGCAGTGATTCTAGCAGCAAGATCCACATCAGACTCATCTCTTGCTGGAGATGCAAATGGAACTTCTTCTTGTGGTTTTAACGCAACTTCATTTGCAGCTGCTTTCTCACTAACCTCAGATAAATTTGGTGCTTGTGAAGATTCAACGCCTGAAGAACCAGTAGCAAAGGTATAGAAATCGCTAATAGAAGCTTTAGGTTCAAGATCACAACCAAACACACTTAACTTGATATTATCAAAACTCAATGCAGATCCCATATCACCCATGATCCCATCCATAGAAGGAATGCCACCACCTAATGCAGATATGCCACCAGATACTTCTTCCATTTGTGCAGTGATTCCCTCAAGGAATCCCCCAACATTAGTGATAACATTATCAATACTATCAGTGATCTCTTGTTTATTTGAAGCTAACAAGTCTCCAACTAAAGTTTCACAATAACACATTGGAACTTTTGGAAATGAATCAGGAGGAGTAGGAGTTTCTGTATCAAGTTTTTCTAAAAAGGATCCAAGTCCAGCAGGATTGCTTGAAGCATCCAAACCCAACCCATCTTTCAAAAGTCCTGTCATTTGTCCGCCGAGACCAGCAACTACCTTTTCGAAAAGGCAATTGATCATTGTAGTGACATTTTCTTGAAGATCTCCAATTATATTTCTCATATTGGGGAATACTGTATCACTTAAAGGTGCCATTGCGGCCTGCACTGTTTTAGTGATAAACTCCATGACCTTATCCATCATGGGTTTCATATACTTTGCAAGTTTTTTAGTTGCACTTTCAATTAAAACATCAATTTCTCCTAAAACATTAGATGCTGCATCAACATATGACGTTGCAGTTTCTAATATACTAGTGATGTCATTAGTCAGATTCTCTAAGACAATCTGCATATTCTTCATGGAAGAATTCACACTATCATAAGGATTCGCAAGAGGAACTTTGCGAATCATTTGATTATTCTTCTTTACGTCTGCAATTGCCTGTTGGTGGAAGTTATCTGCGTTTTCTTTTACTGCTCCTGGTTGTGAAGGTGAATCAGGACTTTCCGCTGCTGCTTTTCTGGCAGCAATTCCTTCAGCAACCTTCTTCATTACGAAGTCTTCTCTTGCCAAAGTCTCAGTCAAACCTCTAGCATCTGCTTCTGCTCTGGCTGCTTTAGAGTCTGCTAACTGCTCACTAGTCAGCGGTTTGCTGGGGTCTAACCCATACTTATTGAGTTTAGTGCCAGGTGGGGGAGGACTGGTATCATCCTTCTGTGCTTGAGACTTTGGTTTTTTGACTACTAGATCAGCATCAGGTGCTTTTCTATTTGGATCCGTTGATCCCTTACTTGATTCTGAGAAACCACTAGTAGGTCCAAAGTTTGAATCTGTTGTGCCTGCTGTGGTTTTTAGTGCAGTCTGAGCATTGTTGCCCAGAACACCCATGATGACAGGAACTTGCATGTCCTGTCCATCCAAGAAGAAACCAAAGACAAAGTTACCCTGTCTCAGGTTTGGTGATTGGAATGCACTTGCTTGCCCACCACCAGCAGTGACGGGATACATTATATTTGCCCAAGGAAGTTGATCTGAAGGTACAGTTTCTTCTTCCTTATCGTGGTATCCGATAATTCTTACTTTATATCGTTTACCCCAACCAGGAACTTGACTGGATTCTTCAATTTTTCCTGCAGAGGAATTATCACGCCAAGTTGAATCATCGGCGATCTGTCCGATCCACCAATTAAACTGTGCTCCTGCAAAACCAGGTGTGAAAAGTCCTCCGTTTTCCATTAGTTATCAATCATCGTAAATTAAACATTCTGGCTCTGATGGATTTTGATCGCAAAAGAGTTCTAAGTAACTTGGATCGTGGTGATCGCCTGCTTCAATCTCTTTCTTATGATGCTCTACATACTCTTCAAGTTCATGTAGTTCATCTGCTGTGTGACGACGCATTTGTGGCGATACAGTTGGATCCTCTAAGATCTTTTTGTCGTCTTCAATGTGCTGTTCGATTGTTCTTTTTTCTGCCATTTTAGGTTACCTTTCTTCCGTAAGAATCTCTGACAAGGTTGAGTTTAGTTAGACAACGTTCAGGACTAATGTAGTGACATAAATCTGCTATAATATATAGTCCACCAGTTTGGGGGTCAGTTTTTTGCTTTAACTTATCCTCACTGGTTTCTGGTGCATCTAAAAAGATTGTATCACCTGCATTAAGACTGAAGTCTCCTGGTATTGTAATAGATTTCTTGATAGTAAACAACTGGTTGTATCTCATTTGTGCTTGATTCACGATACTTCCAGTATCAAAGTTTACCTCTTTAGCTTTACCAACCTGTTCTTCAGATGATCCAGATGGAATTGTTCCCGTATCTGCCAAAGAATAAGTTGATTTGGTAAAGTTATTCAATTTACCGTCAAGTTCTGGATTAAGTTTTGGGAGTTCATTACCTGCCAACTCAAGACTACCTTCTGTTTCTTCACTTGTTTGGTTGATGACTTCATAAACGCAATTGAATGGATTAAATTTAATGTGTCGATTCTTATATGCGCCTCCCTCAAACTTTTTCTGAGAACTCATATTACCACTACTTTCCATCTGTAAAACTTTTCCATCATATCCCTCTGGCATCGATGCGCCCCTAGAGTCTGGTGTGTCATTAAAAATAAGTTTTCTCTTGGGACTCTGTTTCATTAGAGTATCAATAGACTTAAACTTATAACCCAGACTAGTTTCATAGAAAAAATAACCAGCAGTCTTGCCAAGACCACCTGTAGAAGGAACTGCTTTTTTAGCTAACCAAGAACATATGTAAAATGGTTTTCTGTTGTTACCCATGAAGTTATAGTTATTTGTTGTTTCCTCAATATCAGTATCTTTTTGGGTTCCTACAAATTGCTGCTCAGTAAGTATTTTGGATATGTGATCGGATAACTTTCCATCAAACCTAATATTCACTCTAGACAATTCATTCTCAACAAATTCTTTCGATGTCAATGAAAGTTTTACTATGGTTTCACTTGTTTCTTCAACAAGAGGATATACATCATCGACAAGAAGTTCTACTCTTAATTCATTGTCACTATTATCTGCAATCGCAATTTCACATTTCTCGGTACCAACAATTGGAAGTCCTCTGAGAATGTTCTTTCCATCCAGAGAGTTTCCAGTATCAGTAAATAAGATATTTACTCTGACAGTGGTATCTAAAATACTTTCATAATAATATAATTCTGTAATAGAAGTCTTCAAACTTATCGATTGACCTCCTGTATTAGAAGCAATCGAAAAAGTTTTTATATCACCTGATTCGGATTTCGTTGAATTTAGATTCGTCTCTGCCATAAAACTTTTTGGTTATACCTTATTTATTGACCAGCTGCCAACATTTCACCATAATCACTTCCACCACCACTAGCAGCACCAATGGTCATTGGGCCCATAGATTTAGATCCATAACCACCACTGTTTTGATTTATTGTCTGGTTGTTGATTATGATAGTTTGTGCTCCAGTGTCTTCATATGTGGTGCGTTCGGATATACCAACAGCAGCTTCCATCACTCTTCTAATACCTTCTGGAGTAGATTGTGAGTCAATCTGAGCAGTTAGAGCAGGACCCAGTGCCTCCGACGCAGAAGGTGACAAGAGAGTCTGATTCTTCATTGATATAACTGTTTCATTACCATTAATGGTTCCAACGTGAGATCTTCTCAAGTCACCGTGACCCGTCATCGCAACATGATTGCCAGAGGAATCATAGATGTCAGCACTTCTACCATAACCACCATAAAGAGCACCGACCTTTTTACTACCACCAAAACTTGGTAACAGAATCTCTGCACCCTCTGTTGATGGGTGGTAAAGGTCTCTGATACCAATGTTTGGAATGTAATAATCAAACGGTAAGAATCCTTCTGCTCTCATAAATGTGGAGTGACTGTGTGCATCAATTGCAGCATTCAAGAGTGCTTTCTTCTCTTCGCTTTCGAGATCAGAGGTATATGCTTTAAGTCTAGCATATCCCTGACCAGAGAACACAATTTCTCTTCCTCTAGCAGCATATGCATTTGCTAGTTCATCCATTGCAGATATCATTCCGCCCATGCCAATACTCTTGTGGAACTTAGTATCAACGTGATATGCGGCACCAGCACCAATCTGGCCAGCAGGACCAGTATACATTCCACCAGAACCTGTTCCTGATGAAGTAGTTCCGTCACCAGCATCTATCTTTGGTCTTTGTGCAGGTTCCATTAGAGGAGTAACCTGATTCAACATAGCATCACTACTAAGATCTTTCATCTTATTTGATTTGTATGGATCAAATCCCATACTCTTCATAATCTTTACCATACCTTTACTGTAGGCATCAACAGTAAATCCATTTCTAATATTTGCTGGATCAGCATTAGGAGAATAGACAGGGGCTACTGAAGCAATACCTTCTATAGCCGTATTAAATGCCTCATAATTTCCTGGATGCTGAGAAACTCTGTGCCATAATTTAATATTATCCTCTACTGCTTTGTCCAAACTTGGATACTTTGTCCACCCAACAGCAGATCCTGCTCTTGGAATTGTACCATATCCCCTATCACCAGTCTGTCCAAATGCATTAGTTCTTCCTGTAGAGTTGAAGACACTATCAAGATTCTCACTCAGATATCCAGTTTCGTGCATTGCTTGAGCAGCAACGATTTCTGGGAACTTAGCACCATGCTTCTTCGCTAACTCATATACAGTAGCGAATGCCTGCTTCTGTCCCATGCCCAAAGGGGCACCCTGGACTTGACCCGTACCCATACCACCAGATGGTGTCGATTGACCTGCCGAACCGCTTTCGGTACTCTTAAAATCTTTAGAAGTATCAAGTGGTTTTTTACCAGAGAAGAATGTATCATACATTAAACCACCCAACCAATCACCAACTGAACCACCAGCAACAGCTCCTACGATGTTGCCAAATAAAGGAACAACAGATCCTATAGCAGCACCCAATGCACCACCTACAGTAGCACCAATAGCCTTGAATGCTGCTTTACCAACTGGTTCTTTAAATACAAAGTAATTAAGAGCAAAGTCAATCAATCCACCAATGATTGGAATTCTCTTGACAATAGGACTAATAAAATTCTTCGCGAATTTCATAGTCAGTTTTGCACCCGACTTTCCAAGGACTGCTGTGGTTGCTTTTCTTGCAACTTTCGTAGCAGCACTACGTTGCATTGACTTTGGAAGATTTTTTAAGTTCTTCGTACCAAATCTCTCAATAAACTTATCTCTTCCATATTTTTTCGCATAGGCTCTCTGTGCTGACTTGGATACTTTACGTCCACTTCGATCACGTCCAAGTTTTCCTGAACCTTTACGACCACCAGGACCACCACCTTTAGAAGCGATAGCCATAATACCACCAACAGCGATCAGTGCAGTAAGTGTTGCTTCAATTGCTTTTTCAAACTTCATGAAAGCATTGACAGCACCCTCACCACCAATCTGGTCGATAAATCCAATGGTTTTCTCTCTTAACTTATATGCACCTTCTAGAGCACCACCAAGCACATTAAGAAATCCGATTCCAAGATTAGAAACAAAATCAAGAATTCCTTCAAGTTTAGGTAGAAATTCTATTAATTGTGGAAGAATAGGTAACAACTGAATTGCTGCAAAACCAAGAAGAACTTTACCTATAAAGTTCTTGACCTTTTCAAAGAATCCAATACGTGGCATTGAAAGACCGTCGTTCTTTGCTTCCTTCTTTGCATCTGGTTTCTTCTCAAACTTTTCTTCTTTTTCCTTTCTCTTTTTATTTTGAGTTTGTATTCTCTGTTTGTCTAGTTGCTTTTTAAGGATACTATTCTCCTTACCAAGCATCTTTTCGATGCGGACTGTTTTTGATCTGATGCTAATCAGTTGCTTTCCAGTAACAAACACTCCCCTTTGACTGCGGAGGGATTGTGCTGATATTTTTTTAGATGTTGGATTTAGTCTGATTCGTTCCATATCTTAGAAAATACCAAACAGTTTTGTGTTTCTACCCTTGCTTGTAGAACTGGAAGATGCGGACAATTGAGGTAAGGAATTTGATGGTGATGAAGATGATTGACTATTATTTCCACCACTCGATGTATTAATAGACATAACCTTAGGAGCAGGAGATGTTGGTGGTTGAGGCACAGAAACCTTCGATCCAGTCATCTTAGCTAAAAGTTCTTCACTTTGTCTGAGTTTTTCTTTTTTAGCAGCAAGAGCATCAATATCTTTTTGTTCTTGTCTTGTGGGTTTACCAATGTTTCCATCAATAACATTTTGACCTGGTGCAGGACCAGGTGGTTTTCCCATACCTCCAAACATACCACCAAAAAGTCCACCTGGTTTTCCACCACCAGGAATTATATTACCACTCTTAATTTTATTAAATTGTTCTGCAGATATTTTCTTACCATCTTTGGTATACTGCATATTAGATTTTTTAGCAGTTGCTTTTTCAGCATCCATCTTTGCCAATATTTTTTGAGTGGCAAGTGGTAAATTTTCTCTACCAACAACCTTTCCTGTTGGTTTTATTTCACCTGTTGGAACATTTGCTTTTTCAGATGTATAAATTTTATTTAATTTTTGTTGTAGTTTTTTAGCGTATGCTCCATCGCCATGTTTTGCATCATAAGAAGCAATCCTTTCAGGACTGGTAGATTTCATCAGTTCACTATGACGTTTTTCTGCCGTCTCAGAAGTCGCTGTGGGTGCAGAGACCGCTGTTGCTTGAGTTGGTTTTGCTACAGCAGATACTTGATTATTATTACCAACCAATCGATCAAACGCTCCAGAAACTGAACGATTTAATTGACTAAGGAATCCTCCACCATATCCAGTTGCTTTAGATCTTCTAGAACCTTGACCAGATCTTGGTTGAGGTGCGCTCATCGATCCACCACCAGATCCAGTTTCTTTAGATCTTGGTTGAGGTGCGCTCATCGATCCACTACCTAGTATTCCCAACTTTCTATCAACAACTCTTTCAACTATAGATTCTATGTCATACTTACTCATCGTAGGTCTTGACTTTGGTTCATCAGATTGTCCAACCATTCCACCACCACTAGCATAAAGTGTTCCACTAACAGTCTTAGGTCTGTTGTTACCACCACCAGCAGCGTTGATAGATTCCATAAAGTCAGATCCAAAGGTATCAACAGCACCCTTACTCATAACAAATTCACCTTTTGTCAGTCGAGCAGGAATTACATCAGTTCCACTAGGACCGTTAATTTTACCACCTTGACTCAGTTCACCAAAGAATCCATATCTCTTTTCTTTACCAGTCTGTAATCTCTGCGCTTGTTCTTTTCTTTCTTGACCAGCACCTGTAAAGAAATCACTAATAGAACCAAGAATGCCTCTATTTTCATTTTGTTTTCTAATATCTGCTGCTGCCTGTTCGTTTCCTTTCTCTTTTGCAGCGGCATCTGCTTGTTTATCTGCATCATCTTGCGTTGTTTCTGGCATCAGCGCAGGAATAGCAGCACCAGCAGCAAATAATCCCGCAGCACCAGCAAGCACTGCTAGTTTCGGATTTGACTTTATAAACTTAAATAACTGTTTAAGAACTTTAGTGGTGAGTACAGCAGCACCCTTTACCAACATCGCAGTTATTTTTACAACGAATCTACCAAGACCATTACCAAACAGTAGATATGCTGCAAGTAGTTTGGGCCAATGATCCTTTAAAAATGTACCGATCGCTTTAATCTTACCTTGATTTTCATCATCAGCAAACCAGTCAATGAACTTCATTATGAATTTGCCAAGAACGATCTTCGTAAAGATCTCAAAAATTTTACTTAAGATATTCTGAACAGGAGCAATAGCTTTCTTTGCCCCTTCTAAAACTTTTCCTAATCCACTATTTTCAAATCTAGACTCAGTTGCTGCTCTCTCTTCGTTTTGAGATTGTCTTCTAGATTTATCTGATTGTTTCTTAAGTAAAGTATTCCTTTCTTGGAGGAGACTTACAATATTTCCAAGAGAGTTAGAAATCTCTTCTATTGGACTCAAATCTTGTGCTGGTGCCAGTAGTTTTTGAGACGCTCCTGCACCAACTCTTTTTAGTGGACTTGTTTTTCTAATATCCGAAACAGTTATTTTCTTCTTCTTTACTTTAAATCTACCTTCGTTTGTCTTTACTCTCTTAAACTCATCAGTAATTAACTCAGTTTCTTCTGTGGGAATATTACTCTTCGACATTCTGGCAGCAGCCATTCTCTCTTTCAAGAGAGTTTTGTATGTCGCATAATCAATATCAAAGGTATCTTCAATACCAAGAAGTCTTAAAATTCTTTCGTCTATCTCTTCACTAATATCTTGACTCTTTTTCGCACCACCACTTGCGACGAGAGCAGATTCTTTCTTTGCCTCGTCGCGTATAGATTTTAGGAGCTTGTCAAGACTAGATGCCATTCGCTTGCTGTGCTTTTAACTTTTCTTCTTCCAAATGTTGCTGTAAAAACGCAACGTAAATGTCACGTTCCCATGGAATCAAGTTTTCTATCTCGGTTAATGAGTATTTATGGTACTGCATCAAGGCAAAATTTAATCGATAATATGCCTCTAGGTCCATGTGGACCATGCCTAGCCGAAAAAACTTGCCAGACCCTCAAGAACGACTTCACTCTTCACTTTAGTATTTGGATTATACACCTCAACTGTATGACTCAGTTTTGGCATTGTTGAGAAGAAGGATTCAATACCTTTAAACTGAGAGGAGTTCATCGACTCAATGAATTCACGAATTTCTTTCTTAGTGCAATCAGCAACAGACCACACTTCATCAGCAGTATAGATCTTATCAATACATGATGCGATCAGTTCAAATGACTGATCCATATCACTGGTTCCTGCAATATCAAAATTGTTTTTGATAAACTCATCAAGAGATGGATATCTCATTTCCATCATAATTTCATTATCAATCTTGATTTGATTTGTGTGATCATCATTTTTAACTACCTGAATATCATCCAAGTTCACAGTCACAGTTGATGAAGTTTCATTGTCATCAGGACAAATAAGATTAACTTCAATCTCTTCTCCAACAGACTTACCACGAATATTCAAGAAGAGATATTCAATATCAAAGGTAGGTAAACTCTCTACTTTGATTCCTCTCGTTTTAATGCAATTCTTAATAACAGTTTTGATCGCCGTAGTGATCTGTTTTGTATCTTCACTCTCCAATGCAATTACAAGAACCTTTTCCTCCTTTACAAGGAAAGGTCTATATTGAATAGATTGTCCAGATGAAGGCAACTCAAGTTCATAAGTTGGTGTAGAAATCTTCGGTAAAGGCATAATATCCTATAAATTTATTTCAGTATGATTATTTAGAGACGAAAATTAAATTAATATTATCTGTTTCTAGTAACATAATACCTTGAATATGACATAGAAACAGTACATTTCAAAAGATCACTTGCCTCATATGAAACTGGCATTGCATTGATTGAAATCGGATATGCCGAAATGAAATTGTAAGTCAAATATGAGTCTGGATCGTAATCTCTCTCATATTTTAACACAGATAGACCACCGTAGTAATCTTTTGGATATCTCATTCGATATGCATAGTTCTCTGCATCGAGATCTTGATCTTCCTCATTAGAAATATACTTCATCCACGTTTCAAAAAATCTTATGGGAAGATATCCATTTGGAGTTGCACTCTGAGAATTTGTGTTGCTTGGAGATATCATCACATAAAAAGTTAGATCAATCTTGCCATCATATGCTCTTCTGTATGCATGTTTCTCAGTCACACCAGTATAGTCACTAGTGACTTCGTGAGTCATAAAAGATGACCCAGGTAGAGATGCTTGAGAGCAAGATAGATGAAGTAATTCCTGATCAAATCCAGAAAGTTGATTAGCTGCTTTGAAACTACTCCACTCCCCAGCGGGTTCTCTGACAAAGACATCAAAGTGTGATGTCAATGCAGGTTTCATCAAGTTTGACTTGATATCAGATAAACTCCTTCTCCTTGGAGTCGGTGCGTTGGTCGATGCCATCTATAAATAGATTTACCTTATATATTATGTAGTAGAGATAATGGGAGAAACTTATAAAAGTAGATACTATCCATCTTTTCCCAAGAAGTATAAAGGCGATTCCAACAATATCATATGTCGTAGTAGTTGGGAACGTAAAATGTGTCGGTGGTGCGACTTGAATGAGAATGTAATCTCTTGGGGTTCTGAAGAGTTCTCTATCCCTTATGTGTCACCAATTGACAATAGAGTTCATAAGTATTTCCCAGACTTCATCGTCAAGTTGAGAGAGAACTCTGGAAAGATTAAAACTTATGTGATTGAAGTCAAACCAAAGAAGCAGACACGTCCACCAAAAACACCCAAAAGACAGACAAAATCATACATCTATGAAGTAACTGAGTATGCAAAGAACCAAGCAAAGTGGAAAGCTGCTGAAGAATTTTGTGCTGATAGAATGATCGAATTCAAAATCATAACAGAAGACGAACTAGGTATCAAGTAATGGATAGGGGATTCGAGATCAAAGATATGCTTGTCGGGAATGAAACACCCGATGAAATAATGGACTTGATTAGAGATACCTTTGAAAGTGTGTTAGTTCCTGAAGTTGGTGGATACTATACATTCGTCTATAGTCCTACAACACCCAACATACAATACGACCAATACCCTTTAGTTGCAGTGACAGAACTCTTTAGTTGGGGGTTTAGAGGTATCAACTATCACTGGGGCGAATATAGAAATTATGGATGGGGTGAAGTTGGTGCGAATTCATTTCATCAAATCCCTACTATGGAGATAAAGTCTGTAAGGTCTCTACCTTATGCCAAATACCTACTAAATAACTAAAAATAAACCTATCTAATGGCGTCGGCAACTAGTAGTCAATCAAAAGTCAAAGTAACCGAAAAGCAAGGTAGAGCGTCAACCAAGACTACCGAAAAATATTATAAGACTGACGTTACTACTCTGGCGGATGGTAGCGTTAAGAGAGAGACATATAGAACTGATTCGAAAGGAAATAATGCCGTAAAGATTAGTGAGGTTACCGCAGATAAGAACGGTAAAATAACCAACGACACAACTTTATCTACAGCGACAGAAGGAGAAAAGAAAGCCCTACAGAATCCTGATTCGCAACTTAGAAGTTCCATTAGACAACAGACGAAACAAGCAGGAGAAGCAGCACTTGCAAATGAAGAGCAAGCTGCGGCAGGTGGATTAACTGAAGTTGGTAAAAAGAACGTTGACGTTGTAGGTGGTGGATCTGGAAACAATGCTAATAGTCCTGATACAGCAGGAACTCAACAATCACCAACTGCGACAAAAGAACCAGGAAGTGGATTGTCAAACGTTCAACAAAGAACAGATTACGCACAAGTCATAAGATATCCAGAAGATATTGATACTAACACCCAAGACTTTTTAAAGTTGCAGATGGTTGAATATAAACCTAGAGGTGTAACGCCTTCTGAGGGTAGTATTGGAATCACCCCTAGATCCAACTCTCAAGGAGGTAGAAGCATCTTATCTAGCATCTACTTGCCTATTCCTGGTGGAATCAGTGATCAGAACAATGTTGGATGGGGTGATGATAAATTAGATCCACTACAAGTTGCTGGTGCCGAACTTGTACAAGGTGCTCTTGAAGGAGCACTTGGAGATGCTGCAGGTAATGTAGCAGCAGGAGTTAAACAACAGGCAGAGGGTGTCAAAACAGCAGTAAAAGGTGCAGTAACAAAATCAATCACAGGAGTAAATGCGTTAGGAAGAATAGAAGGTGCAGTGTTAAATAATAACTTAGAACTGCTGTTCTCTGGTGCAGAACTTAGAAAGTTTACTTTTACTTTTAATTTTACTCCAAGAAGTGCATCGGAATCTCAGAGTGTATTGCAAATTATTAGAACATTGAAGCAAGGAATGAGTCCTAAGAAATCAGATGGTTTCTTATTCATAAAATCACCACACACATTCTTCCTTGGATATTATAAAGGAGGATCTCAACGATTGAATCCATTCCTAAACAAATTTAAAGAGTGTGCTCTGACAGGTTTATCAGTTCAGTATGCACCTGCAGGAAACTATGCAACATATACAGATGGTTCTCCTACACAATATACAGTTCAGATGGCATTCTCCGAACTTGAACCAGTATTTGATGATGATTATGGCGACGGTTACGCAGACGTAGGTTTCTAAAATGGGTTATTTCAGTTACGTTCCAGATTTTAATTACGCTGATAGATCTTCCAATGCAAGAATTGGAAGTCAAGTCAAGATGAAAAATCTTTTCAGAAGAATTAAGTTAAGAAAAGATATTTTCCAAAACACTACTCTCTTTGAAAAATATCAAATAAAGGGCGATGATCGTCCAGATAATGTTGCGAATCAAATTTACGGAGACTCAGAACTTGACTGGTTGGTCTTAGTATCAAACAATATTATCAATATTCAAACTGAATGGCCTATGCCACAACTCACATTTGATTCCTTTGTACTTGATAAGTATGGATCATATGAAAAATTGAATGAAGTGCATCACTATGAGTCAATAGAAGTCAAGAACCAAAAAGGTATCGTCCTCTTAGAAGAAGGTCTCACCGTAAATCAAGGTGCATCATATACTTACTATGAAGAGGGTCAAGCATCTTTTGTAACCACTGGTGATATATCTACGCCAGTCACCAACTTAACCTATGAAACAAGAATAGAAGAAGACAAGAGAAATATATCTTTAATCAAAGCAAGATATCTTCCAGTCATTCTAGATGATATTGACAAAGAGATGAAATACAAAAAAGGTTCCTCTGACTATATCAGCGGAACCTTGAAATCATCTAGTAATATTAGACTAACTGATTAATCACTCTTCTGCCAGTTTCTGGAAGTAAGAGAGAGCATCGTCTTCATCCTCATCAGTCTTGGTAGGACTCAGATTGTTGAGTTCTTCCTTCAGATTGGGAGGGACGGGTTTGATATCACGGGAGTTGAAATCGGGAGTATAAGAACCACGATCGTTGTCCTCGTCAGCAGTCTCTTCATCAAAGCGACGAGCAGGTGCTTGCTTCTGACCCAGAACCATCTTCAGACGCTTCTCAAGATCCTCATAGGACTTGAACTGATCGGCAGCAACCAGTGCCTGCAGTGAATACTGCTTCTTCCACAGTGCCTCAAGGGCATCGTCATCATCAAGGAGAGGGGAAGGTGCTGCGAACTCTGAGGAATCATAGTTCCAGTAACCTGCAACCTTCTTCAACTTCAGTTTGAAGTTTGCACCCTGCCAGAAGTCAAAGGGATTGATTGCAGTCTCATCTTCATACTCAGGTTGCATTGCTTCCATGATCTTGTCAAAGATCTTCTTACCAAACTTGTAGAGGAAGACTTTACCTTCGTTCTGAGGATTTGCTTTGTCCTGCACAACATAGATGTTGGCATAGAAGGACAGTTTACGCTTCTGCTTGCGGACAGTATCTTTGTCTGCATCGATACCGCTGTTCCAGAGTTCACGATTGTACTCAGAGACAGGATCCTTACCACCAGTGGTAGTCAGGGAGTTCTCAATATACCATCCACCAGGTCCCTGGAAGGCGTGGGAGTACAGTTTGACCCAAGGGAGGTCTTCACCATCAGGAGCAGGCAGGAAGCGGATTACAGCGTAACCATTACCAGTCTTATCCATCTCTGGTTTCCACAGGCGGTCATCACCACCGCCACCAGTATTATTCTGCTTCTCTACTTCTTTAACCAGTTTAGCGGTCAGAGAACCAAGAGAAGATTGCTTTTTAAGATTTGCGAAAGACATAGGATTTGTTAGATTTGTTGGATTTGGCCTTTGTGGACTTCGTTATTCTACAGGTCGGAACCTGTCTTGTCAATCTGCTGACGCATCGTATCTAAGAGTGTTGCCATATTACTAAAGATAACACTCATATCAACATCCTTAGGCATACCCATTTGGACAGCCGAGTCTGTAATACGTCGCTTCATTTCGATCGCTTCTGGGTCATCAGATAAACTCAGTCGAGTATACAGGGTCTGTTGTTTAGATAACAACTTCTCCAGCATCTCAACATGCTTGATTTTATCGTCTTTACTCATCGATGGAAACTTAAAAACGTTACCATAGATGTCTTCTTGTAATTCTGAAATTTCAACCATCTCAGAACGAACAAATTCAGAATCAAAGAAACTCACTTTACTCCTCCTAGAACGATCTCTTTTAGAATTTTTTTATAACGAAATACATCTATATGTAGGAACGAAGAATACTTTTTAATTCGTAAACTTACGGTTTCCCACACTGGGTCAGATAGATGACGGTCGAAGTCTATCCGATACCCAAGTATCTTGTCAAGAATGACCATGGTCTCAATAGATACTTCACCTCTAAGATATGTCTTGAGGATTTCTGGATGGCGTGTTCCATCCTTTGCGAACATACAATCAAAGTTATTGTCTGCGAACAGACATTCTACTTCTTCCTTGAAAAGATAAGAGAGGGACTGGGTTCTCTTTTTCCAATCAGTATATCGACCTTCACCTTCGCGTATCATTTCTCCTATCCAAAGCTTACTTGGATCAGTGCAGGTGATAAAGTTCGATACAAAAAATTCAACCACCTCTTGGTCTGACTTGTTTCTTGCAAGTTTCTCAAACCAGAAGCGGTCTTTTCTTTTATAGAAAGATTGTACGGTCGCACGACTCTTTCCACAATACTTGTGGTAATCATACTTCTCTTTGGTAAAGTGATTCTTCAAAGAGAGGTATTGCTTATAGGCATCAAATGGCATCATCAAAAAAGTAATAGAGTCAAATTTTTGCCGGGATTTTTTTCCCCCAAAAATGGAATCAAAGGGGCAATTTTGCCCGGGTAGTTCTCTTAAGGAAGTTCAACTCCATTGCCTCACCCTTAATCTTCTCCTTCAAAGGTTTAGAGATCAGTTTAGATACAGACTCCACGTCAATATTATTCTTCTCACAGAAGAACACTACCGCATCGATATACGACATCTCAGGATTGTCTAGAACAACGTTCTCGATTTCTTGTGTAAACCTAGACGGGCAGTAAAACTTTTTCTCTAGGACCTTTTCCAGATCATTCTCCATCTTTTGTCCCAGTATTGTGATGTACAAATTCTTTAATATACCTTACTAGTAGCTTAATATAGTCCCCTTTGTTACGTTTGTCAAATACTTCGACCTCACCAGCTGGTGTAACCATAATGGTGATAAGTTTTTTGACAGAGATGCCAGTCATCTCATAGTAAGCAGAGGCGTAAAACATCTCTTGAACGAAATAGTTTTCCAACCACTTCTCTGGTTTGATCTTTTCAGATGTCTTAAAGTCAATGACTGCCAGTTCTCCTTCGTACTCACCAATGCAGTCAACTCTACCAGCAAGGCCAAGATACTCTGAATACAGAGTCCTTTCAATAGCGTGTATATTATTTATCTTGTCTAGATATGGTCTTGCGTGAGCAAACATGATCTTGGTCAGAGGTTTGAACTCATCCCAATTGATCTCTTTATTCAGCATGTAGAGTTCAGTTGCCGCGTGGAAGTCTGTTCCCCGCGACGTGGCCTTCTTAGTGATACGATTTGCTTCTTCAATACCAACTCTCTTACGCCAGTCGGCAAAGATCTGTCGATTATAGAAAGAAGTTACAGACGTAATAGAAGGCACCCAGTCCCCACTAGGAAGGTTGTAGAGACGGATGCCATTTGTTTCTTTTTTTGTTAGTTCAACGTCACCGAGATAATTATGATGGACAAAATTCATAAACCAAGATCCATTTTAGCAAGTAGATATTCTTTACAAAGACCAGATCTAACAATGTCATCAACACCAAACTCAATGATATCCATTGAAGGCATTGAACGAAGAATGGACATAAAGTCAATGATGCCATTCCTCTCATTAGTTTTAACTAAGTCTGTTTGAGTTGCATCACCACAGAACATGATCTTAGAATCTTCACCAACACGGGTGATGATTGAATCAAGTTCGTGGAAGTTCAAGTTTTGGAATTCATCAACGATGATGATTGCCTTATCAAGAGTTGTTCCACGGATGAATGATGTGCTCCAGAAACTAATTGTATCCTGAGTTTTGAGATTTGCATAGAGCATCTCAAAGTCAGCATCACTAGGCATCTGGAACATATACTTTACCATATTCTTATATGGAATCTGGTAAAGTGAAGACTTATCTTCGTGGTCTCCAGGAAGGAAACCGATCTCTCTGGTTGCTACCAGAGAACGAACGATGTAAATCTTTTCGTATGGAGTGTTTTGATCGAGTACATCAACTAATGCATTATACAGAGTGATAAAAGTTTTACCTGTACCTGCTGCGCCATATGCAACAATGTTCTGACCTTTACCAAAACCTTCAAACAATAATTCTTGATTGTTTGTAAGGGGTTCAATATCTCTGAGAAGATCCGAATTGATCGGTTTCTTTCTCTTCATTTGTTTAGCAGTCAATCCTACACCAATGGGTTGGTCAGACTTTTTTCTTCTTGGCATGTGTGATTAGACGGGGCGAACGGTGGAGCCTGGGGCTTTGGATGCTTTACGAAGTACATCATTCCAACCTGGATGAGACTTCTTTAATTTGTCGTAGACCTCTCCAATCTCACCGCAAGCAGGTGCGGTGGATGGATCGCTCCAGTCTCTATCCCATTCAGGATTGTCAATCTTCCACTGATCCCATTCATGAACACTAAGTTTTACTTCTTTCTGCTCACCAGTTGTCTTATTAATAACAGGATATGTTGCCATAAAATAAATTCAAGTATGTTTTTATTTATTACGGAGTGTCAAGTCCACTCCATTGCTTCAGCAACTGCAGGGAACTGTTCGATAAAGATCTCCTTAGCACCCAGTGCAATGTCCATATGCTCCTTCTGTGTGCCGTTTGCAGAGCGCAAATCAATGTAATGAATCCAAGACCTCACAGAACCTGTCATGTAGATCCTGGTGGGGCAGGCCAAGGGCAGCACAAACCGAGCACACTCCTTTGCGATTTCAGCATCAAGCATCTCTTGATAGAGTTTCATTCCTTCATCAAAGTGCTTTTGAATTTTGATCTGGAACTCTTGACGGACAAACGGGTCAATATCATCAATAGAATTCTGACGATTCTTGGTGTCTTGACGCCGAAGTTCAGGTAGAGGGATCGTCTCCGCGAGTAGGGTAGAATCAGCATAGCGTTGTGAAAATTCTTGATATGTAAAACTACGATGCCGAAGCACTTGGGCCGCAATGCCGCGTGTGGTATTAATCTCCAGAGTCATATATGCCTGCTCGAAGATAGACCAGTGCTGGTGCTTTACACAATACTTCAAGAGACCAGAGAACTTTTCGTTCTCTTGGTTGTTAGGGTTTGACACACGGGCACAATATGCCATGTGCTTTTCTGCGTCGGGAGTAACGCTAATAAGTTTAGTCAGGGTATCCGTCATCGTCATTAAAAATTTCGTCGTAATCTGAAATGGGTGCGTAGTAAGAAGCAGGGTCGTCAAAGTTTTCCCTTTTATCTGTGTATGCTTCTACATCAGAGTATACTTCAGACTCTAGTACATCGACAAGAGACTTCATGTTCCTCACAATCAGTTTTAGTTTCTCTCTATCCATAGGAAAAATATACTTCCTTTAATTATAGACAAAAAAAGAGGACCCGTCAAGGGTCCTCAGTTATTTGTTCTCCAGTTTTGTGTGCCTCTGGATCTAAGAGAAACCCATTTGGCATAAGTTACACCACGATACGTCAAAAACGCAAATGTTTTATCAGGATCATGTTTATCTGGATCAAATACTGGAAGATCATATTCAAGTCTGATCTTCAGCATTTTACCCCCCTAACTCTTTTGTAAGAGGGTTAACTCACCGTAAAGTAATGATAGAAATGCTACAGATGAAAGGGATACGATCCCAGTTATTTGTAGTGCTTCCATATCACTTTACATAGGTGCGTCCACGATAGCAGTAGGTGCCATGAGTTTCCTCAGTTGCCTGATGCACTTGGCAATCTACACCACGATATTTGGTGATGTTGATTTGTGCGTCATGCAGCGCTGCTGCTTTGTCGATTTGCTTCTTGATGAGTGTTAAGGTGTTCATTTGTCTTACTCCTGAAAAAATGGAAAGTTAACCTTCTCTGCTTACGCAGGATCCGTTTTCCCGTTCCTTCAGTCGTTTGCGTCCCATGGACATTCAGGTGTTGCTTCTTGAATTACTTCAATAAGTTCAACCTTGACTTCATCATTGATATGTTGGTTAGCATCAATGCGACTGATCATGTCAGCAGCATCGGTGCAGTAGATACCAGAATACAATAATAGATCTACCATGGGATGAACGCTCCGTTCCGCGACTTACTTGCGTCCTATGATAACACAGTGTCACACTTTCCGTCTACTTTAGATTTGAAATACAACATTAGATTTCGCTTAGACTTAAAGTCTAGGTTTCCATCTAAATGAATCTCAACGCTTTTTTGTAGGAACCTTTCACAAGACATATGCCACCCATAGGGTGACGGATCGTGATGGGCTAAGGTTAGTGCCAACAGTAGAGTTACCATGTTGGATGAACGTATGGGTTATTATAAACCCGTTAAATTATATAGTCAAGTTTCTTTGTAACTTGTGTTACAATTTACAAAAACATACCTTTTTCGTCCATGTAGTGAAGGGCCTCTTTCAAACTACCAATGTGCTTGGCACCGATTGCAACCTGAGGATACTCAGCACCCTCCCCAAACTCTGCCTCAAACGCTCTCTGTGTGAAATGTGTGTTGAGTTTATACTCATGGTATTCACCGCCCAAATGCTCAAGTAGAGCACATACTCTTTCACATTCTTGAGATCCGTTTGTGTAAACTACGCATGTGTTGTCAATCACGTTTCCTCCAATCGTCGATTTCTTCTTGGGTAGGAACAATGATTCGGAATGCAAGTCCTTCCTCCTCAAACTCCTCATTCATTTTTTCGTAAGTCTCTGGTGTAATCTTTTCAAACATTATACTTCGTCCACAACTTACGAATGTTTTGTGTGATGGGTACACCACCAATATAGGTCTCTAAGAGTTCCCCTTCCTCATCAGCAATAACAAGGACAGGTGTAGCAGTCACACCATACTTCCTTGCGAGTTCAATGTTCTCTTCAGAGATGGGTTCATCACTTACATCTTCAAGATAAATCTCTTCAATAATACTATCACGGGGATCCTTAAGAGCAGTAATATATCTCTTGACCAGACCACATGGTCCGCAAGATTCTTTTGTAAACATTAAAAATTTAGTCACGTTGCCTCCAATCATCAGGTTTATCTCTTTGAAACCAATCTCTTATCTCATCTGCACTATCAAACCCCGTTTTATAATTGGATGGGTCGGGGTCTCCTAACCCCATCCTATTCATAAAATCTTCAACACTACCCTCTTGAATATCTTGTGAGGCTTGGCGTCTTGCTTTCTGTAACCAGTCTCTTGCAAGCGTATGTGCTTTAGCAAGTTTCTCTGCCCAGATCATGTCCTCTAGTGGGACCTCTTCTTTATTTGCGATGCACCGACAAATGGACTCTAAACGGAGTCTATATTGGGTAGATAGCATGTTTTAGTTCTTGCGAAGTTTTGATTCTAATTCTGAAGTCTTATTGAATTCAGCATATGCTGCTTCAGATCTATCACCAAGAATACTTAGAATATCATCACGGATAACATCATTATCGACGTAATCATCTAAGTATTTGTCAATGGCTTCTTTCAGATATCTATATCTGTGCCACTCTGGTGAATAGGGTTTATACATGATTAGAAATTATATGATGAGATCATACTACTATTTAATATATCTGTCAACACACTCACTCAAATACTTCAGAATCCATACCATATTCATCAACTAGTTTGTCGATGGTGGTTTTATTTCCTGACAGTTTTTCGATCTGATACATAGAAGACTTTTGATACTTCTTCAGACCTTTATATTTTTTGATAATGTTATCGATCTCGTCTGTATTGATATTGAATCGGATGTTACCATCCTTGTTTGGATCATCAGCGAAACCTTTAAATCCTTCACTCATTTCTTTTTCTTGTCATCAGGTTTTTTGTATCCCCACAGTTTGGGGTTGACTGTTCCGAATCCAAATTCAATCTTCTGTACTGCACCTTTTCCATACTTGTCATAGTACATATCAAAAAGTTGAACCGTCTTCTTGCATCGGGTCAAGTCAATATACTGAACTCCATCTACAATATAATAGATCAGTCTAGCATCATTTGGTAGTGACTTGTCGTTTGCTGCCTCAAGAGTTGTTTTCTCTTGCAGAATCTGACAACAGTAGTCTGAGGGATTAATCTGCGGTTTGTCTGCGCCAAATTCTGCCATTTGCGTTTCTTGTTCTTGTACAGCTGCTGTCATGAACGACCTCCCCAAATAATATCAGGATATGCATCCTTTACATTTTGATGTGTGATTTTATATTTTGTTTCCAATGCTCCGTCCTTGATAAGGATAAGGACTTCTGCTTCCAATGGATGAAGACCACGAAGAAGATTGATGAACATCATCTCTCTACGGATATTATTGAGAGAATCATTGCCACCTTTAACAAAGTGATAAAGGTTCTGCCACTCACGGCGGAGAGAAGTCTTGCCTCTACCATCCATGTCTTGACCTGTGGCGGATTCACCACCCCTGGCCTCTGCTGCAATGTTCTCTGAGAGTGTCCCAGAAAAGACTGATTGGTCTTCTGCATCACCGTAGGGTACTTCACCCTCAGGGAGTAGACTAATAACTGTCTCGTCGAAGTTAAAGATGAAGATACTCTTCAGCGAATCATGCTCAAACTTCTTAAGTACCTCCACCTTCTTAGCGGCAGAACGTTGCTTCGATGCAAGTTCCAAGACCTCATAAACAAATGGATTGGGTGGGAGATCAGGGATCTTGGTTGTTGCTCTCGGTTTAGTCGTTGTCTTCTTCTTCGTCGTAGTCATAATCGTTTTCAAATCGTACTGCTAAAATTTCATCGGGAAGGATGTTCCCATTTTCATCGAACATCTCTGGGTGTGTAAAGACAGGTTGTGTTTGGAATTGATGCTCTTTTGCAAGCCATCCTACCACACCTCCTACAAAAAACATCATTATGGAAAACAGCGTTCCAAACGTGAGAGTTACTGCTAACATCTTTCTACTCCAGACTATTTTTTTCTAATGTCCAAGTAAAAGTTCAGATGAAATACAATCTCTCTTCGGAAGAGAGATACCATCTTACCAAACTTCACTTGGAAAGTTTTGGGCTTCTCTGGGATCCTCCTCCTATTCCTTAGTAGTAATTCAACACCCCGATTTATGTTTTGGGGTTCTGACTTATTTAGTGCGCTTTTTGCGTCCTGGTCTTCGGTCATCACTATATCTCCTAGCATCTTCGATGATGCCACTCAAGTAAACTTTAATCTTTCTTGCTTGTGGTTTAGGGATGTGACCATAACCCTCACGCAATTGCTTATGCATATCATCAGAACCACCTTCTAGATATGCTTCTAGATCTACAATCAGTGAATCGAGTTCTGATAAAGTTGAACTGTTTAGGAACTCGTCAACCTGATGTTTTTTGATCTTTGTATCTTTCAAGTAGTCGTAAAACTTTAAGTTAAGTCGTCCCTCAAAGGCATTATCAATTGCATGTTCAATCAAATCGTATATGTCGATGAGGTTTTGTTCCATTAGACTAGTTTCTGTTCCCTAAGATACTTTACTGTTTCGGTGCATCCGCCAATGAGTACATCATCTTTCAATACTCTTGGAAAGGTAGTGCCCTGACCAAACTTATCATAAAATTCTGGTCTGTCAAAATCTCTTCCAAGTTTATAGACAACGTGTTGAAGTTCTGCAAGTTGCATAACCTGCTCTACTTTGCTGCAATAAGGGCAGCCATCTCTTGAGTAAATGACGTACATAGTTTGAAATTTATTTAGGGGTCAAATGTTTTTAGGTCAGAAGGTTCCAACTTTTGTTGAGTCTCAATCGTATGCCAAGATCCTCCGACTCCTCCGTCCATATTAACAACAATATCTCCAGTTGGCAACTCATATGTCTTACCAACATCAACAATGTCGCCAGGGAAAGGAGTGAATTGATAATAGTGTCCGTCCCATCGACGGTTCCTACCAGAGATTAGATTGACTGCATCTCTTTCCTGTCCGCAGTCAGCAATCTTTTCACCCCTAGGATTATATACAGAGTAAAGTCCAATCATTTGCTGTAAGTGTCATACATTTTTGCATCATCCGACTTCTTAAGTTCAGCAGCAAGTTCCTTCTCAGTCTTGTTATGATGTCCTTTGAGATCAGGATTAGGTTCAGACTTACTCAAGTCTCTACGATCCTGGTTCTTGATAATAATGAAGGCGTCTTTGTTGTACTTGCGAGTGCCAATAGGTGACTGCCACTTCTTATTATAGACCTCACCAACATCGATACCAGAGACAGCAGTGCCGCCAATTTCTACAGAGATCTCATCTCCTTCTTCCCATCCCAGTTTCTCTACGATGGTATTAAGTTGTTCAATGATTGTTGGGTTGGTCATAATGCGTTCGTCTGGGTCTAGTGATCCGTGCATAAGGATTCTCCTTTCGATGTATTATAGCATAAAAAAAGGGGAGTGCTAGTCCCCGTCGTACATTCTTTCCAGTTTTTCTCTGGATAGATCAACGTACATAACCTCATCGCCAGGGGCTGGTGCCTCTGGATGACGTGGTTTAGGTGGTTTATCCATCATCTTATTGATGTCACGAATGTTAGACCACATCAGGGCAAAGGCTCCTCCCGCAATGAGGGAGAAGCACACGCCCCATACAAATACCAGATAGTGGTTCACAGTGCGTTACCGCGTGGAAGAACTTCCTCAGGGAAGACAAAGTTCTCGTGTGGTTGGTCAACAGTTGCCATCCAGTTACGGAGACCTTCATTCAAGAGAATGTTCTTGGTGTAGAAGGTTTCAAACTCTGGATCTTCTGCTGCCCTAAGTTCTTGGGAAACAAAGTCATAAGCACGAAGATTGAGAGCAAGACCAATAATACCGATGGAACTTGTCCAAAGACCCATAACAGGAACAAAGAGCATAAAGAAATGCAACCACCTCTTATTGCTAAATGCAATACCAAAGATCTGAGACCAGTAACGGTTTGCTGTAACCATTGAATAGGTTTCCTCTTCTTGAGTTGAATCGAAAGCCTTGAATGTGTTTGCTTGTTCACCATCTTGATACAATGTGTTTTCTACTGTAACACCATGAATAGCACTTAACAATGCACCACCCAGGATACCTGCAACACCCATCATATGGAAGGGGTTGAGTGTCCAGTTGTGAAATCCTTGTAGAAAAAGAAGGAATCTGAAGATTGCCGACACGCCAAAGGACGGCGCAAAGAACCAACTCGACTGTCCGAGAGGGTAGATGAGAAATACACTAACAAATACGGCAATAGGACCTGAAAAAGCAATCGCATTGTAGGGACGGATTCCGATGAGACGTGCAAGTTCAAACTGACGCAGCATGAAACCTATGAGAGCAAAGGCTCCGTGGAGCGCCACAAAATTCCAGAGTCCCCCAAGTTGGAGCCAACGCTGGAAGTCGCCCTGAGACTCAGGACCCCATAGAAGAAGAAGAGAATGACCCATAGCGTCAGCAGGAGTCGAAACTGCTGCCGTAAGAAAATTTGCACCCTCAAGATAGGAAGAAGCGAGTCCATGGGTATACCAGCTCGTGACGAAAGTAGTACCAGTA
>Ga0213858_10000060_pt1 | contig 45811 bp, 35 predicted proteins | sample PICome_FD_160122 | JGI IMG/M metagenome (GOLD analysis project Ga0213858, IMG submission 160122) | Coastal seawater microbial communities near Pivers Island, North Carolina, United States - PICO245 | ecosystem: Environmental > Aquatic > Marine > Coastal | place: USA: North Carolina | collected... | reverse complement strand
GACTCTGCTATTTCTAGCACTCAGATAGAAGATGCTGTTAAGACATTTTATTTTGATGGGGATTCTGATAATTATGCCAATTCAAAAACCTTGAGCTGTTCTAATCCAGGTGCAGGATTCACCGCTACAGTTTTACCTATAGGAGATTGTGATGATGATATTAATGCTATTAATCCTGATGCAAGTGAAATTGCTGATGGTAGAGATAATAATTGTGATGGTATAGTTGACGAGGGAATCACTTACGTATTTGATGGTTCCTGGTCTCCGGCAAATCCAAATGGTTTTAAAACAGATGCTTCAATTATAATCCAATCAGGAAGTGCAATAATAGATAGTAATACATCTTGTAATGCGGTTACAATTGAACCTGGCGCAGGATTAATCATAAATTCTGGTGTAAATTTAACAACAAATGATGCTAATAACGGATTAATACTTGAGTCAACCTCTAGCTCTTTTTCTAGTTTGATTTTAAATGGCGGTCTTTCAGGTGTGGTTAAATATGAACGACACGTAAATTCATACACTAATGATGTTTTGGCAAATGATAATGATTTAATTTCCCCACCTTTAAATGGGCAAAATTTAGCTGATTTTACAAATGATAATTCAGGATTAATACTTTCTCAAGGTTCAAATCCTACGGTTTATGCTATTGCACCATTTAATAACGATTCTGGTAATTATGAAAACTACGATTCAGACACTGAGTTAAAATTGAACTCTGGCCAAGGATATAGAATAGCTACAAATACACCTAATACTAATTTAACTTTTACCGGTCAGCCTTTAAATAGACCAAAATCAATTAATATACTAGTAGGAGCAGATGTTAACAGTGGGTCTTGGAATTTGATTGGTAACCCATACCCATCATATGTAGATTTTGACACATTTCATTCTCAATTAATTAGTGATGGAGTTTTAGAAACTGGCTATGTAGCTATTTATGGTTTTGATGGTGATGTCAGTGATGGATGGACAGTCTGGGATGGTAACAATGGTAATCAAATCGCACCAGGCCAAGCATTTTTTGTAAAAACTAAACTTGCTCTAAATGGTGCAGATCCTTCTCCTTCTGTGACTTTTGAGCCGTCAATGAGAAGAGTTGGGTCATCAGATGACTTTATAGTAGGGCGAAATGAGACCTCATTCAGTGCGATTCTTAAGCTAAACAGTAATGAGGGTGATTTTAAAACCAATTTATATTTTAGGTCAAATGCAACGTCAGGATTAGATTACGGTTATGATACAGCGGTTTTTGACTCAGATAATTACGATATTTTCACCAACGTTATTGAAGGTGATTCTAATTTAAAATTGTATAATCAGGCCCTTTCATTTAACGATGTGTATGATGTTGTTGTACCATTGGGGATTAAAGCTACTAACGGACAATCAATTGTGATTAGTTTAGACGAGACTAGTAGTCTGCCAAATAATATTTATGTTTATTTAGAGGATACAATAGAAAATACTTTTACCTCTTTAAGTACTGGAAATTATGCTTCTTACATAGATAATTCAATCACTGGTCTAGGTAGATATTTTTTACATTTTCAAACAAATACTTTATCAGATTCAGATGCAATTTTAAACAGAATTAATATCTACTGCATTCCAAAATCTAAATCATTGGTTATTAAAGGCGTATTGGACCATAAGACCGATTTAAGCATTTATGATTTGCAGGGAAGAATGGTCTTAAATAAAGAGTTGAATACCTCTATTATATATAATGAGATAGACGTTAACTTCTTAAAACAAGGCATTTATATTGTTAAAGTCAATGCTGGGGAATATTCCAAAATTAAAAAGGTTATAATTGATTAATTCTAATTAAAACCTGATTTAAGATTTGGTAAATACTGCCAAAAATTAGCTGATCACGTCGCTAAATAGTTTTTCAATATTAAAAGGTGAATAGAGATGTTTACAAATTTATAAAACCAAAAAAACCGATTCAATTGAATCGGTTTTTTGATGGTGGTGCCTCCAGGAATCGAACCAGGGACACAAGGATTTTCAGTCCTTTGCTCTACCAACTGAGCTAAGGCACCAGTAGCTTATTGAAGCGGATGCAAATATATATTCAATTTTATTATTCACAAAAAGAAAAATGTAAAAATTGATTTTATAAATTTGCCTGATACATTCCTTATATGAATCTAATAGTAGATGTTGGAAATACTTATGTGAAATTCGCTGTTTATAAGCGAAATAATTTAGAATGCAAAACTAGTTTTGAATTGCCTGAGTTTAAAAAGCAATACAAAAACCTTAAAAAAAAGTATCCAACTATTAAAAGAGCCATCGTTTCTTCTGTAGGTCGCCTTTCTAAGAAACAATTGGAAACTATTGAAGAAGATTTAGAAGTTTTAGAATTAAGTCATGAGCTCAAAGTACCATTTAAGAATTCATATAAGACCCCAAAAACCTTGGGAGTAGACAGAATTGCATTGGTTAGTGCTTCAGTGGACCAATTTCCAGATAGAAATGTTTTAATTATTGATGCTGGTACCTGTATTACTTATGATTTTAAAACTAATAAAAATGAATACTTGGGAGGTGCTATATCTCCTGGTGTTACATTAAGATATAAAGCATTAAATAATTTAACCGCAAATCTACCGTTATTAGTAACAAGCCAACCAAAATCAATTATTGGTGACTCTACAGAAGAGTCAATTCATTCTGGTGTTATAATTGGTGTTTTAAAGGAAATTGATGGTCTAGTTGAGTATTACAAAGAAAATCATCAAGATTTAACAGTTATTTTAACAGGAGGTGATGCCAATTTTTTGTCAAACCAATTAAAAAATAGCATATTTGCGAATTCAAATTTTCTATTGGAAGGGTTGAATTTCCTCCTAGACTATAACACAAAATAATGATAAAACGACTTATTGTAATAGCAATTACAATTATTAGTTCTTGTTCTTTTGCTCAGCAAGGAACGGCTTCACCTTATTCTTTTTACGGTATTGGAAGTTTAAAATTTAAAGGAACTGTAGAAAACAGAAGTATGGGAGGAATCAGTGTGTACTTAGACAGTATCCATGTTAATTTGAAAAATCCTGCATCTTATGTTAGTAAAAACGTAGATGCTTATCCTTTCGATGGAGAAAGTAGGCCTGTAAAGTTCACAGTTGCTGGTACAGTATCTGAAGTAGGTTTAATAGGAGATAATTCTGATGTAAAAACTAACTCTGCTATTTTCGATTATCTTGCACTTTCGGTACCATTAGGAAGAAAGTTAGGATTTGGATTTGGTCTTTTGCCATACACATCTGTGGGGTATAAGATAGATGATATCAACGACGATGGAGACCTTATTTATAGATTTAATGGAGAGGGTGGTACAAATAGAGTTTTTGCCGGATTTGGATATCAATTGTCAAAATCATTAGGCATTGGTGTAGATTTAAATTATAATTTTGGAACTATTGAAAACTCTGCATTAGCTTTTGAGTATACATCAGAGGGCGAGATAGTTCAGTATCAAACAAGACAGAATACGCGTTCTGATGTTAGTGGATTGAATTTAAATTTTGGATTGTCATTTAAAACAATGTTGAATAGTAAACTAGAACTTTCTACAACAGCAACTTATTCTCCTGAAAGTGAATTAACATCAAATAACGAAAGGTCATTTTCTACCTTGTTGTTTGATTCATTTAGTGGTAGTGAGCTAATAAGAAATACTTTAGATGATGATTTGGAGTCGCAAGGATTAAAACAAACAAAAGTTACCATTCCTTCGAGGATATCAATTGGTGCTGGTATTGGAAAACCACAAAAGTGGTTTGTTGGTGGTGAATATACCTACAGAAACACTAGTAATTTTTCAAATCCAATATTTGGTAGTGATATTTCTAGCTATGAAAACTCATCGAGAGTAGCGTTTGGAGGATTCTATATTCCTAACTATGACGCGTTCTCTGGCTATTTTAAGCGTGTCGTTTATCGTGCAGGTATTAACTTTGCAAACACAGGTTTAGTAATAAAAGATCAGTCGATCAAAGAGTTTGGCATATCTTTTGGTTTAGGTTTACCAGTTGGCGACAGAAGTTTATTTTCAAATGCTAATTTAGGCATAGAATTGGGTCAGCGTGGTACTACAAATGAAAACTTAATTCAAGAGAATTTTATAAATTTCAATGTAAGTTTATCTTTGAACTCTAGATGGTTTCAACAAAGAAAGTATAACTAACAATAAAAAATAAAGATGAAGACGAGAATTACATTATTGATGATAGCACTTTTTATGGGCTTCAACTTATGTGTGGCTCAACAAGACGAAGAGTGTATGAACAATCTATCAATATTTGATAGTTATGTTAAGAGTAAGAAATATGATGATGCATATGGACCTTGGACTATTGTTCGCAACAAATGTCCAAAATTCAACAGGGCCATATATGCTCATGGAGAGAAGATTTTAAAACATAAGATTAGTAATTCTTCTGGTGCAGAGCAAGTAGCACATATTAATGATTTAATTTTACTTTGGGATCAGGCAAGAGAGAACTTTGCATCTAAATACCCAGTTGGTGAAGTTGAGTCTGACAAAGCTCAGTTAACTTATAAGTATAGAAAAGAGCTTAATGCTTCGGCAGATAAAATTTATAACATGTTTGATGTTGCGTACACTAAGGATGTTACAAACTTTAAAAGTGCACAGGGGTTATATACTTACTTCTCCTTAATAGTAGATTTATACGATGCTAAAAAGAAGTCGGCACAACAAATGTTCGATAAGTATGATGATGTAATTGAAGTTATTGAGAAACTTGAAAAAAGCTATACTGAGAAATTAAATAAGCTTGTACAAAAAGAAGATGGTGGGGCTATATTAACAAAAAAGGAAGGTAGATACAAGACGAATTATGAGGCTAACCTTGGAGCATTTGAAAAAGTAACTTCTAGTATGGATACCAAGTTAGGTCAAAGGGCAAACTGTGAAGTATTAATTCCGTTATATCAAAAAGACTTTGAAGAAAATAAAAACAATACGATTTGGTTACAACGTGCAATGAACAGAATGTTTACTAAAGGTTGTAAGGATGATCCATTATTTTTGAAGTTAGTTGAACAGAAAAATAGTATTGAGCCAAATGCAGATACTGCATTTTACCTTTACTTACTCACTAATGAGCAAAAGTATTTTGATCAAACTATTCAGTTAGAGACAGACAAACTTAGAAAAGCAAAGCTTTATAAGAAATTAGCTGATGATTTCAGAAAGAAAGGAAGTTATAGTAGAGCAAGACAATACTTTATGGAGTCGATAAAACTTAATCCTTCTGATGGTTCACCATATTTGAAAATCGCAAATATGTATGCTAAGAGTGCTAATAACTGTGGTACGGACAACTTTAGTAAAAGAGCAGTATTTTGGTTAGCAGCAAGTACGGCTGAAAAAGCTGGACGTGTAGATGGGCGTTTAAGAAAAGCGGCGTCACAAACTGCAACAAGTTATAGAGCTAGTGCACCGTCTACAGCAGATATCTTTACAAAAGGTAATGCAGGTCAAACTATACAAATAGGTTGTTGGATTGGGCGTTCTGTAAAGGTGCCAAACATTTAATGAAATCAAATAATATATATATATTCATGAACTTAGTCATAGCAATTGCTGTGACTTTGTTTTTTTCATGTAAAAATAATTTTGATGAAGTACAAAAAGTAGGTGTGCTTCAAAATCAGCCTGTAGGTGAAGCTGAGAACATAGATTTAAAATACTCAGAGTATGATAGTGACTCTGTTAAGCTCTTGGCAAATCTTTTAAGTTCCAAAATGCTAGATTATTCCAACAGAAATTTCTCATTTTCTGAATTCCCAGAAGGTATAGAGCTCATTGTGTATGGCGAAGATAATAAGCAAACAAAAATTTTTGCTGACTATGCAATCATCTACAACGATACTGATATTATAGATCTTAGGGATAATGTGATTATAGCTACACATGAAAAAGATACCTTGTTGACTGACCAGCTTTATTACAATGAAAAGTTAGAGTGGGTTTTTACAAACCAGCCTTTTACATATGGACCTTTACATGGAAATGGTTTTGATTCTGACAAAGATTTTAAGAATTTTCAGATGTTAGAAATGGGTGGTGATTTTGAAATTGATAATTGACTATCTTTGTTCTATAATCGATTTTCTTAAATAATGAAATTATTAAAATTTTTCCAATACGCATATTTGGTAATTGCGTTTCTATTTCTTTACAAGGGTATTTCTGAATGGAGTAACGATAGAAATAGTGCTTATTTAAGCTTCCTTTTTACTGGATTAGCTGTTTTTATGTTCTTTTTTAGAAAGAAGTTCAGGAAAAAATTCGAGGATCGAAACAAACAATAATTGATGACTACTGATATAGTCATAATTGTAATTTCTTTACTACTGTCAGCATTCTTTTCAGGTATGGAAATTGCCTACGTGTCCTCTAACAAAATCCATATAGAGTTAGAGAAAAAACAAGGAGACTTCTTAGGCAGGGTTTTAACTAAACTTACAGCAAAACCATCAAAATATATCGCCACTATGCTAATCGGCAACAACATAGCATTGGTTATATATGGTTTAAAAATGGGTGATGTTTTGGTAAGGTGGTTTCAGTCAATGTTGCCAAATGATAGTTTAATACTTGAGTATTTACTTGTGGATCTGCAGTTATTCACCCAAACGGTTATCTCTACTTTAGTTATTTTAATAACCGCTGAGTTTCTTCCTAAGGTTTTCTTTCAGATTTATGCTAATACCCTATTGAAAGTTTTAGCATTTCCTATGTATGTTTTTTATGTGATTTTCTCCTTAATATCAGATTTTGTCATTTGGCTATCAGATATAATTTTAAAGCATGTTTTCAAAACAAAAGGTGAGGATGTGGCACTTCCTATGACTAAGATTGAGCTTGGTAATTATATTAGCGAACAAATGGAAGCTGTTGAAGACCATGAAGAGGTTGATAGCGAAATACAAATCTTTCAGAATGCGCTCGAGTTTTCAGAAGTTAAGGCTCGTGAAGTAATGATACCAAGAACTGAGATTACAGCGGTAGATATTAATGAGTCCATTGAAAATCTTACTAATCTTTTTATTGAAACAGGAAGAACTAAGATTATCGTGTACAAGGATAATATTGATGATATATTGGGTTATGTCCATGCTTTTGAATTGTTTAAAAAACCAAAAGATATAGGTTCAATCATTATTCCCGTAAGCTTTGTACCTGAGACTATTTTAATAAAAGATGTACTAAATATTCTAATTAAAAAAAGTAGGAGTATGACCGTTGTAATTGATGAATATGGAGGTACTAGTGGTATTATGACTGTTGAGGATATCATTGAAGAATTATTTGGAGAAATTGAAGATGAACATGATACAATAGAGTTGACTGAAGAGCAAATTGATTACTCACACTTTAGATTTTCTGCAAGGTTAGAGGTAGACTACGTAAACGAGACTTATAAGTTAAATCTACCTGAGAGTGAAAATTATGAAACCATAGGAGGTTTGATTGTGCACGTGGCACAAGAAATTCCACAAGAAAAAGATAATGTTCAAATCGATAATTTCCAATTTACGATTGAGGAAGTATCGAGTACAAAAATTGATGTGGTTTTACTTAAAATTATAGATGCAGAATAAATCCAGTCAACTGGTGTAAAAACTAGAATTCTCCTTTTATTATTTACTAGAAAATGCTATTTTCGCAGACTTATTTATAGCAAATTAAGAGACTATGGCAGTTTTAAATAAAATTAGACAACGTTCACTCGTTTTAATCCTTGTAATAGCAATGGCATTATTTGCCTTTGTAATTGGTGATTTATTCAAAAATTCGGATGCATTATCAGGAGGAAATCAAGATGTTATTGCAACCATTAATGGCAAGAATATTAATAGAACAGACTTTCAACAGAAAGTTAAAAATTATCAAGACAGGTCTGGAGGTAGACAAACATCTACTCAGGCAATGAACGCAATCTACAACCAAGAATTACGTAAAATTTTATTAGAAACAGAATTCGAAGAATTAGGATTAGTTGTTGAGATAGATGAAATGAGAGATTTGTTAAAAACTAGTTTCTCATCATATCCAGAATTCCAAGATGAAAATGGTCAGTTTGATGTAAATCGTTTGAATGCATTTATTGCAAACCTTAAAGATCTTAATGGTGAAACTGCTCCATTAGGTAATTTCATGGTTAATTATGAAAGCTGGGCTAATAATGAGCAAACTATAGCTTCAAATGCTGTACAGCAATCATATTACAATTTAATTAAGGCAGGTATCGGTACAACAATTACTGAAGCAGAGGATGATTATTTTGGTGATGCCAAAACAGTAGATGTTCGTTATGTGCAAATACCTTACACGAGTATTGCAGATAGTTTGGTTAAAGTTTCAAAATCAGACGTAAAAGAGTACATTAAGGACAATGAGGATGAGTTTAAAGTTGATGCTAGTAGAGAACTTGTTTATGTTGAGTTTAAGGAAGAAGCATCAACTGCAGACGAGGATAAAATCAAAGTAGATTTACTTGGTCTTAAATCTGACAGATTAGAATACAACGATAGCAGTAAAAACACTGACACAATTCCAGGTTTTGATAATGCTAATGATATTGAGGAATTCGTTAATTATTATTCAGATATTAAATACAGTGATGCATTCTTAAGAGAAGCACAGTTGCCAGGTGTTGCTAAGGACAGTCTAATGAAATTAAAGGTAGGTGATTATTATGGTCCTTACAAAGATGGAGAATATTACAAGTTATCAAAATTAGTAGAAGTAAAGCAATTACCAGATTCTGTTAAAGTGCGCCATATATTAATTCCTTATGTTGGTGGACAGAGAGCAGATGCTTCAGTTACAAAAACACCAGAAGAGGCTAAGAAAACAGCTGATAGTATCCTAGCTGAGATTAAAACTGGACGTAAAAGGTTTATAGATTTGCTAGAGTTATCCTCTGATAAAGTAAGTAATGAGCAAGATGGAGAAATAGAGTTTGCATATAATGCAGGTATGGCTCCAGAATTTAAAGCATATGCTTTTGATAATAAGGTTGGTGATGTTGATGTTGTTGGTACGTCATTTGGTTATCACGTCATTGAAGTGTTAGAACAAAAATCTTTAAACAAGACATATAAATTAGCAACTATAGCTGATAAAATTGAACCATCAGAGCAAACGCTTCAAGACGTATTTAATAAGATGTCTAAATTTGAAATTGCCGCCAAGGAAGCTGATTTTAACGAGCTAGCAAAAGAGCGTGAATTAACGGTGAAGCCAATTACCTTTAAGGAATTAGATGAAAATATTCCTGGTTTGGGTAGCCAAAGGGAAATTGTAAGATGGGCATTTGAGGAGGATACAGATGTAAATGACTATAAAAATTTCCCAATTTCTGGATTTGGATTTGTAGTGGTAAAATTAGTTGAGAAGAACGAAGAAGGATTAATGAGTGTTGAAGATGCTTCAATTACAACCTTACCCGAAATCAGAAAACAAAAGAAAGCACTATTGATTCGTGAGAAAATCACAGCAACCACAGTTAATGAAATAGCTTCAAACCAAGGGCAAAGCCCACGTACTGCTGCGGCCCTTACAATTAAAAATACTACTTTATCTGGCGCAGGTGTTGAACCAAAAGTGGTTGGCGCAGCATTTGGTATTGCAGAAGGAGGAACTTCTAAACCAATTAATGGTGATAGAGGTGTTTACGTTGTTGAGGTAACTAAAATTAATGATGCTACCACATTAGATAACTATAATGCTATCATTAATAGGTTAAATAACGAGATTAGAAATACGGTTCAGTCTAAGGTATATAAAGCATTAGAAAATGCAGCAGATATTGAAGACAATAGAGCTAAAACAGTATATTAAAAGTATTTAGTAAATTTAAATATTAAGCCTTACAGTAATGTGAGGCTTTTTTATTTTACCATTTTCGAATACGGTATTATCGTGCCAAAACCTTTTGAATTAAAGTATTTGGTAGGATCTGTCAGAGATGTGGCTAATATAAAATCCCCACCCCAAGCACCAAGGCTTTTAACATTACCATTGTAGTCACTGAATAGGCGTGTTTTTATTGGTTCTGCATCAATAAGTTTTGATATAATACCCTCATGCAGATTTAAAAGCTGATTGAATTCCTCAATTGTAACAGCATCAATAATTTTTTCAGTAATTAAGTTAATCTCATTTAAAACTGAATAATTCAATTCGCCCTTGCTTTTGTATTTGGCAATACCATCTCTGCTATCCTGTTTCTGTTCTAAGTAAACAAAATAAAGATTATCAGAAAAGGATGGTCTAAAATGTACAGATTCAACTTTAGGATCGAATTTAGAATTCAATTGATAGGTAATTGGACTGTTATTCTGAGCACATGCAATGTCATAACCGCTACCACCAAAGGTTAATTCTAATAATTTGTACGCATTTACATTAGCCCAATTAGCAATATTATTTATTAGTGTAGATGAGGTTCCTAGTCCCCATAATCTATTGAAATCTTGTTTTGTTGTTATATTATATCCAAGATTGTTTTTAACAAAAACTGGATTAAGCTTTTGAACTGCTTTTAATATTTGAAGTAATCGATCTGAAATTGGATTTTTAGCGTCTTCGTTATAATATTCAATCCCTTTATTTAAAACAAAACTGTCTTCATACCAGACCTCATTCAATTCATTAAAACTCTTCCAGATAATGTTGTTAGTATTGTTTTCAGTAATCTCTAGACTCTGGCCATATTTAGTTGGGACTGCCAAAGCTATGGCGCCATCAAGTACAGCATATTCTGCTGTAAGTAATAATTTGCCGTTGCTTCTAAAAGTTTTCAAATTAACGTCTTAGATTTTCTATAGCCTCTACAACAGCACTGTGAGTAACGGTATTTGTTTTAAAGTGTTCTATCAAATTAGTTTTCTCTTCTGAAGTTGCTTCAAATTGATTTAAAATATTCATTAAATGCATTTTCATGTGGCCTTGCTGAATTCCTGTTGTTGTCAAGGATTTAACAGCAGCAAAATTTTGAGCTAATCCAGCTACGGCTACTATTTGCATTAGTTCTTTTGCTGTTGGATTTTTAAGCATTTGTAAAGAGAATTTTACTAAAGGATGTAAACTGGTTAGCCCACCAACGGTTCCTAAGGCAAGTGGTATCTCAAGCCAAAATTTAAAAACGCCATCATCAATGGTACAATGTGTTAGGCTTGAGTACTTACCTTCTCTTGTCGCATATGCATGAACACCTGCTTCAACCGCTCTAAAGTCATTGCCAGTAGCTAAAACAACCGCATCTATACCATTCATTATTCCCTTGTTATGTGTTACTGCTCTGTATGGTTCTACTTCTGCGATATTAACGGCTTGTTTGAATTTGCTCACAAAAATTTCTGGATTTGGTATATCCTTACTTTTTAAATCGTCAATAGCACACGAAACCTCTGCTCTAACTAAACAATTTGGAACATAGTTAGATAAGATGCTCATAACAATATCAATAGATTTTTCTTCTTCACTAAAATCATCATAGATCAACGCTTCATCTTTCAACGTACTTGCAAATTGCTCTAAGCAAGAATTAATGAAATTAGCACCCATCGCGTCAAGAGTTTCAAATGTAGCATGTAATTGATAGTAATTATCAATGTCTGTAGTTTTATTTCTCAACTCAATATCTAATATGCCACCACCACGGCGCTCCATGTTTTTTGTTATGTCTTTGGTAGATTCAATTAGTTTTGGCTTAACACTATCAAAAAAAGAACTAAGCTTATCAAAATCACCATTGTAAATAAAATGTACTTGCCCTATTTTGACAGTAGAAATAACTTTTGTTTTAAACCCGCCTCGCTCCAACCAAAATTTAGCAGATTTACTGGCTGCTGCAACAACTGAACTTTCTTCAATAGCCATAGGTATGGCATATAATGAATCATTGATAGAGAAATTCGGTGCAATTCCTAGAGGTAAGTAATAATTGGTTATTGTATTTTCAATAAACTCGTCATGAAGCTTTTGTAATTTCTTATTGGTATTCCAATATTGTTTTATAAGATCTCTCGATGCTTCAATATTGGTGAAATATGTATTTAGAAGCCATTCAATCTTTTCTGTTTTTGAAAGCTTTGAAAAGCCTGCTATCCTATTAGGCATAATCCATTAATTTTTGAAAAACACAAAGATACTGAGGATTGCAATAAAACATGTGTTTTTACTTCCATTATTGCGTATTTACTCTTAATAAAGGCGGTTTTTTGCATAATTTTTAGTAAACTTGACATCGTTATTTTGTAAATTGTATATATGAATTTGAAATATGCTCTAGCTATTATTGGCTTTCTTACTACTTCTTTAATTTACTGTCAAAATAAACAAATAACACTTGAAGAAATATGGAGTGGCACATTTAGAACAGAGGGAATGCAAGCCCTTCATTCTATGAAAAACGGAAAGCAATATTCTATTTTGAATTTTGATAGACAGACAAGAAACTCAACCATAGATATTTACGATTATAAAACCTTGCAAAAAGAAATAACCTTAGTGTCTTCTGAAGAAATAGAAGATATTGAAGGTTTTTTTGATTATACCTTTAGCCCAGACGAGTCTAAAGTAATATTAACTACAAACGAAGTGCCTGTTTTTAGACGCTCAAGATTAGGTGAATATTATGTATATGATATAAAGGATAAGTCTTTGATAAAAGTTTCAGAGGAATTTGTTCAAGAGCCAACATTATCACCTGATGCTTCAAAAATTGCATATGGATATAAAAATAACCTGTATGTGAAGGATCTTACAACTGGTAAGGTGGAGCAAATAACCTTTGATGGCGAAAAGAATAAAATTATCAATGGAATAACAGATTGGGTATATGAGGAAGAATTTAGTTTCGTTAGAGCTTTTGATTGGAACAAAGACAGCAATCAAATAGCATTTATAAGATTTGACGAAACAAGCGTACCTGAATTTTCAATGGATGTTTATGGTTCTGATTTATACCAGACACAACAAGTATTTAAGTATCCTAAGGCTGGTGAAACCAATTCTATTGTGTCCTTACTTCTTTATAACCTAAACACTAAAAAATTAAGCGAAATAAAGGTAGATAAATCTTATAATGATTTTTACATACCAAGGATTCAATGGACTAATGACGCCAATGTTTTGAGTGCTCAATACATGAACCGACACCAAAACGAACTTGATCTTTGGATGATTAATACGAGTTCTAAAGTATCCAAATTAGTGCTGGCAGAAAAAGACAAAGCATATATTGATGTGACATTTGATCTCACCTTTTTAAAGGATAATAGTTTTATTTGGACTAGTGAGAATGATGGTTTTAATCATATTTACCATTATTCTAGAGAGGGAGAGTTAATAAATCAAGTAACGAATGGTAATTGGGAAGTAACCAATTATTATGGTTTTAATGAAAAGGCAAATACCATTTATTTTCAGTCCACTGAAAATGGATCTATCAATAGAGATGTTTATTCAATTAAACTTAATGGCAAGAGTAAAAAACGATTAACCAAAACTACTGGTTCTAACAGTGCCTCATTCAGTGCTGATTTCACTTATTTTATCAACACACATTCAAGTGCTACCACACCACCTGAATACACATTGAACATTGCAAAATCTGGTGAAGTGGTAAAAAGCATTAAGGATAATGATAAGCTTGCTCAAAAAATAGGTGACTATAAGACCTCTAAAAAGGAGTTCTCGACAATAAATGTGAATGGTAATGATCTCAATATGTGGATGATTAAACCCGCAGATTTTGATGATAGTAAAACATACCCACTTTTTATGTATCAGTATTCTGGTCCTGGATCTCAGTCTGTTGCAAATCGCTGGAACGGAACTAACGATTATTGGTATCAAATGCTTGCTCAAGATGGATATGTGGTTGTTTGTGTAGATGGAAGGGGAACAGGTTTTAAAGGCGCAGAGTTTAAAAAGGTAACTCAAAATGAACTGGGTAAATACGAAGTGGAAGATCAAATAGCTGTTGCAAAGAAACTAGGAGAATTACCTTATATTGATGAATCTAGAATCGGAATTTGGGGATGGAGTTATGGTGGTTTTATGAGTAGCAATGCACTTTTCAAAGGAAATGATGTCTTCAATATGGCAATAGCTGTTGCACCTGTCACAAGTTGGAGGTTTTATGATACAATTTATACAGAACGGTATATGACGACACCACAAGAAAATCCTAGTGGTTATGACGAAAATTCTCCAATTAACCATGTTGATAAATTGAAGGGTGATTTCTTGTTAATACATGGAACAGGTGATGATAATGTACATGTGCAGAATACAATGAGAATGGTTGAGGCTCTAATACAAGCAGATAAACAATTTGAATGGATGATTTATCCAGATAAAAATCATGGTATTTACGGCGGAAATACAAGACTACATCTTTATAAAAAAATGACAAACTTCATCCATGAAACTTTGGGTGATAAGCGTGAAACTAGAGTGGAGAAGGAGCAAGAGTCTTTGAATATTAAAGGATAACTAATAACTAACTAAATTAAATAATATAATATGTCAACATTAATTAAACAACCATACCAAAAAGAGCTATTTGGGCATCCAGTGGGATTATTCGTTTTATTTTTTACCGAAATGTGGGAACGTTTCTCCTATTATGGAATGCGAGCAATACTCGTATTGTATTTAGTGGCGCAATCAACTGGTGATAATGCAGGATTAGGGTGGACAAACGGTGAAGCATTGGCGCTTTATGGATGGTATACCATGTTAGTTTATGTAGCATCTATTCCAGGTGGTTGGATAGCGGATAAATTTTTAGGTCAGAAGAAATCAGTACTATATGGTGGAATTTTATTAGTTGCAGGTCACAGTATTTTGGCTGTTGAGCAACTTTGGGCCTTTTATTCTGGTTTAGGTTTAATCATAGCTGGTGTTGGTATGTTAAAACCTAATATCTCAACTATGGTTGGTGGTCTTTATAAACAAGGTGATATCAGAAGAGATAAGGGGTTCACAATTTTCTATATAGGTATTAATGTAGGTGCGTTTTTATCAAGTTTAATTGTTGGATATGTTGGAGAAGTACACGGTTGGCATTATGGATTTGGACTTGCGGGAATCGGAATGGCAGCTGGATTAATTCAGTATTTAGCTGGTATGAAATATTTAACACAAGTAGGTAATTTCCTTGGTGCTTCTGAGAACAAAGTAGAAAAAGAGGCAATGGATAAACCTCTTACTAAAATAGAAAAGGATAGAGTAATTGTACTTTTTATATCGTTCTTACTTGTAATAGTATTTTGGGGTGCTTTTGAGCAAGCAGGTGGATTAATGAATATCTACGCATCAGAAAAAACCAATCGTATGCTAATGGGTTGGGAAGTACCAGCATCTTGGTTCCAATCACTTAATGCTATGTTTATTATCTTTTTAGGTACTTCAGTTGCTGGGTATTGGGCTAGTAGAAAATTAAAAGGAAAACTATCTACGGGATTATTTAAAATGATCGTAGGTCTGATTATAATGGGTACAGGATTCTTTTTTATGACAGCAGCTGCAGGTCAATATGAGAATTCAGGGGCATCTGCTATGTATTGGTTAGTACTTGCGTATTTATTCCATACTATTGGTGAACTATGTATATCTCCAGTCGCATTATCCTATATAACAAAATTGGCACCTATAAAGTATGCTTCGTTAATGATGGGTGTTTATTTTGCAATGACAGGATTCGGAAATAAATTAGCTGGACTACTAGGTGAGGCTTCTGAAAAATTAGGTGAATTCACAATTTTTACGGGAATTGCAGTATTCTGCGTTATATTCGGATTATTAGTAATGGTGTTCAGAAATAAATTAGAAAGCCTTACACATGGTGCTGAAGATGATGAGCACGAAATGCTTGAAGCTGAGAAATATGAGCTTGCAGATCCAGACATCAATAACTAAATATTAAAATAACAAACCCTTATTCAATAGTATTGCAAAAGGGTTTTTCTTAACTAACTAAACAATCTATTTTATGAGTACTTCATCCGAAAATTTTTTCGCGACAAAGGTAATGGGACATCCAGCAGGTCTGTTTGTTTTATTCTTTACTGAAATGTGGGAGCGTTTTTCGTATTACGGAATGCGTGCAATCCTTGTTATTTTTCTAACCGGAGTGGTTACTGGAGATAATCCTGGTTGGGGCTGGGATAAATCTGCGGCTTTGTCGCTTTTAGGTACTTATGCCATGTTTGTATACCTTACACCGATAGTTGGTGGGTGGTTAGCTGACAATAAGATTGGGTACAGACTTGCAGTTGTTATAGGTGCACTTCTAATGACTTTAGGACATGCATCCATGGCTGTAGAAACACCTACTTTTCTCTACATTGGTATAGCGCTTTTAATATTAGGAAATGGTTTTTTTAAGCCTAATATGACCTCAATAATTTCAAAAATGTATGAGGGGCACGACGATAAAAAAGATGGTGCGTACAACATTTTTTATATGGGTGTAAATGCAGGAGCATTCATTGGAATAATGCTTTGTGGCTGGGTTGGTGAAAAAGTTGGTTGGAGTTATGGATTTGGTTTAGCCGGTATTTTTATGTTTTTAGGTATGGTTCAATTTTATTATGCCCAACCGCTATTCGGTGATGTTGGAGCAAAGCCTAAAGACGAAGATAAAGGCATAATTGATACCCTAACCGATAATCTAGATGACACGAAAGAAAAAATCAGTGGTAAGCTTAATAAGTTTGTAACGATAGACTATGTTTTAATTACCATTTTTGTTCTTTCCGCATTGATATTTATTGTTAATGATCCATTAAGTAAAATAGGTAACATTAATGTGCTTAGTTTTGATATTGCTGGGATGACAGATTCTCTGTTTTTTGCCTTGCTAGCTGCACTTCTCTTTATTGTTATACTTATTGTGAGAATACCTAGATATGAAAAAGTTGTGAGAGACAGAATGATTGCTTTTACTATCTTCTGTATATTCACTATTTTCTTCTGGGCAGCGTTTGAGCAAGCAGCAGGTTCATTACCACTTTACACAAGAGATTTTACGGATAGATTATTGGTCGGTAGTGCCGCAACAACTTTTAAAGTTGTAGATTTAATAGTTACAGTTGTGCCATTAGCCATAATTACTTATGTTTTATTAAGTCTCTTTAGACAGACATTTAATAGAATTAGTTTTTCTAATATTGTTTTAGGAATCAGTTTCTTAATAGTTTGGGCTATTGTTATTTTTAAATTATATACCGAATATCAGGCAACTGAGACAGAAGTACCTGTAACATGGTTCGCCATTTTAAACTCATTATTTATAATAATTTTTGCACCATTATTCACGAAATGGTGGGATAGCAAATACAATCCACCAGCTTCCGTAAAATATGGTTTGGGATTAATAATAATGGCCATAGGATTTGGTTTTCTGGCATTTGCAACAAGAAATGTGCCTCTAGGTGCATCTACTGCTAAATTGAGTATGATGTGGTTAGTTTTAGCTTATTTATTCCACACACTTGGTGAATTATGTTTGTCACCAATGGGATTGTCTTACCTGAGTAAACTTGTGCCAGCGAGAATGGTAGCATTTATGTTTGGTGTGTACTATTTGGCAATTGCAATTGGAAACAAAATGGCGCATTATGTAGGGGGTGATATAGAGAAAATAACAAACGAAAGCGGTTTGTCATATTTCTTTTTAATCTTTACAATTGTACCTATTGTATTGGGTCTAGTATCTTTTGCGTTACATCCATTATTAAAACGATTAATGCACGGTGTACGCTAATGTATAACCGTTAAAAAAACTTAAAATGCTCCTGTATTGGAGCATTTTTTGTAAGTTCGAAACGAATATTGCAACAAATCGAAATATGAAAAGGCTACAATACATAATTGCTTTCTTAATGTTTGGGTCATTGGTGTCCGCACAAAATACTGCTACAGAGACCAAAGGTGAAATTAATTGGATTACCATTGAGGAGGCATTAGAATTACAGAAAAAAGAACCCAAAAAGATATTTATGGATGTTTACACCAATTGGTGTGGGCCATGTAAATTATTGGATAAAAATACATTTCATAATCCTGATGTGATTGATTATGTAAATGAAAACTACTATGCCGTTAAATTTGATGCTGAAGGCAATTCTACAGTTAATTTTAAGGAACAAACATTTAGTAATCCCAATTTTGATCCAGCAAAGATCAATAGACGTAACGGAGTGCACCAGTTTGCTAAATTTTTAAAGGTAAGTGGATATCCTTCAATGTTGTTTTTTGATGAAGAGGCTAATTATTTAACACCGGTTACTGGGTATTTAAAACCACAGCAATTAGAGTTATACCTAAAATTGTTTGGAGAAGATAAGCATAAGGAAATGACAACTCAAGAAGCATTTAACGATTATTACAGAGCCTTTAAACCATCGTTTAAGGCGCAATAAGTATATTTTATTTTAAAATTAAAGCTCCCTTTTCATTGGTATAATGGAAAGGGATTTTTTTGTCTTCACATGTACTTTTCCAGCGAAATACATAAGATTTAAAATTACTTGCGTCAGCAATAATAAGTTTGGGGTTGATGTTGTCAATTAGTCTGTTTAGGTTAATTTTTGGTGAGTTTCTCAATAGTATCATATCTGGTTTAAAACTCAAATTTTTGTATACTCCAAGACTGTCAATTACTAAGATTTTATTGTTTTGGAAATTATATAAATATTGAATGCTATCCTCAACAACTTCAGAAATAGATTCACCGATCTTATAATTTGATATAACATTATCATATTTCCTTTTTTCAGAGTTTAAATTGTGATGGACTATTAATTGACTATTTAGTTTTTGTCCAATCATTGTAAATCTACTTTTATTAAAAACGATAAATACATCACTTAATGAATGATGTTTGGTATTTAATTGTATGACCTGAAATCCAATAACTCCTATAAAACAAATAGCTAGCCATTTAAAAACACGCTTCTTATAGGTTTGTATAGCTCCTACAACAATTAAATAAGCCAACAATACCTGAAAAATAGTAAAAGGAATATCTTTTAATAGAAAAGATTCAAATTGTGCAATCCAACTAATAAAATCATTTAATAACTCAATTATGAAACTATAAACATCAACAATAGTCTTATTCAACCCATCTAGTAATGCCATAATGATAACAAATAAACCAAACCCAAGTATTAGACTTAAAAATGGAATAACTACAAGATTAGAAATGAAAAATAGACCAGGAAATTGATGAAAATAAAACAGACTAATTGGAACAACTCCAATTTGGGCTGCTAATGTTACCGTGAATATTTGCCATAGTTTGTCAGGAATTAAAAACTTTGGTTTCCATAGTTTATATAATATGGGTTGGAAACTGACAATTCCAAAAACTGCCAAATAGCTTAATTGAAAACCAACTTCGAACAAAAATGTAGGTTTAAATAATAATATTAAAAATGCCGAGATGAAGAGCGTGTTGTAAATATTTGTTGGTCGTTTGTAATGCATAGCAATACTAATAATGCTAAACATAGTAACTGCTCTTGTAACTGAGGGTGATAAACCGGCAATAACTGCAAATGACCATAATAGAATAATGATAATCAAAGGCCTTAATATCCTGCCATTTCTAAGATATAGAAATGGTCTAAGAATGAAGTTAAGTATCCATAATAGGATACCAACATGTAAGCCGGAGACTGCTAAAATATGTATTGTCCCTGAGTTGACATAACTATTATAAATACTCTTGTCTATAGATTGTCTTTGACCTAATAAAAGCGCATTAATGATACCTAAAACATCATTCTTAAAACCAGCTTCAATCAGGTTTTCATTAATTGCCACTCTCAATTTATCAGCATATCCGTAGATAGTAGTTTTATTATTAGTTATAATCTTAAGAGCGTCTGAATTTAAATACAATTGATGGTAAACTTGTTTTAGCTCTAAATATTTCCTGTAATCAAATTGATACGGATTTAATGGTTTCTGAATATCATTAACAATTGTTGAGGCAAATACAATATCGTCAATACCTAGTGTGCTTTTTAGACTGTCATGTTTTATATTAATTAGTATTTTCCCAGATGACTCCTGATTATTGATCGACTTTATTTTTACGATATACTTATCGTTATAGGCGTCTGACTTAAGTCGCCCAACAACTTTGAAAATGAATATGTTGTTTTTATCTTCTAGTATTTTATGGCTATAGTGAGAGGTTTTAGTTTTTTGATCTTGTAAGTTATAGGCATTAATACCAATACCAATCATACATAGATAAGTGAGAGCGCCAAAAAAAGGTAGTCTGTCAATTTTATTTTTTAGTATTAACAGTATTATCCCAATTGCAACTAATAATACAGTTGTAGTAAGTAAAATCAGATTTTGATTTAGTTTCAAATAATGTGCTAGTACTATGCCAAGAATTAGACAAAACGTAAGTTTAATGATATTGAAATTGAGGAGATTCATTGAAATGAAGCTCTAAAATAAGAAAAGTATTATAATACGCGTCTCGCCTGTACAAAGGCAAAATACCAATAGCGTTCTGCTAGAGAAGAAACCATTACGCCCTTACTGCTAGAAGCATGTATAAACTCAACATTACCAGTACGCACTTCAGTAACAATACCAACATGATTTACTTTTCGAGAATTTTTCTTGGTGGCAAAAAACACAAGGTCACCAACATTAACCTCTTTAAGATCTATCCAATCACCTGCAGATTTTAAATCACTAGTAGTTCTAGGTAAATCAATTTCATGTTGCTTAAAGCTGGTATAGATTAAACCAGAGCAGTCCATACCTCGTTTTGTTGTACCTCCATATTTATAACGTGTGCCATTAAATGACTTAGCGTATTTTACAATGGCATTGGCTTCTTTAGTAGGCTTGTTGGTAGTAGTAACATTTATAATTTTAGTTGATGTTTTAGAGGCTGTATATTTCTTTTTTGACTTACAGCTACTCAGGCACAAAGCCATAAGGATAATAAGTAGTAGTTGTTTCATACTAAGAAATTGCTTCATAAATTAATTTGGCAGCCTTGTCACTAGCACCTTTTCCACCGAGTTTCTGCTCTAGCTCATAATAATCCAAATATAGTTGTTCACGCTTTTCAAAATTTAAAATTGCCTTAAGCTCCTTTGTCAATTGCTCTTTATTTAAATCCCCTTGTATTAGTTCCGTAACAACTTCTCTGTCCATTATTAAATTCACTAACGAAATATACTTTAATGTTATTATTTGTTTTGCGATATGATAGGATATTGGATTTGCTTTATAACATACTACTTGAGGCACCTTATACAATGCTGTTTCTAATGTGGCAGTGCCAGATGTTACAAGTGCAGCATTAGATATGCTTAACAAATCATATGTTTTATTAGATATAAAACTAACATTATCTTGTTTTATGAATTGCTTGTAAAATTCATAATCTTGACTTGGTGCACCGGCTATAACAAATTGATAATCTTCGAAGTCATTAACCAAACTTAACATCACTCCAAGCATTTTGGTAATTTCTTGTTTTCTGCTACCAGGTAACAATGCAATAATTGGTTTGCTACTTAGATTATTTGATTTTCTAAACTCGTTTTCGTTTACATGTGGTCTATCGGTTATTCCATCTATTAAGGGGTGCCCAACAAAATTAACTTTATAGCTGTACTTTTCGTAAAACTCCTTTTCAAATGGAAGGATGCAGTACATGGCATCTACATCTCTTTTAATTTTTTCAACTCGTTTGACTCTAGATGCCCAAACTTGAGGAGAAATATAATAATGCGTTTTAAATCCTTGTTGCTTTGCCCATTTTGCAATACGTAGATTAAAACCAGAATTATCAATGAATACTATTACATCAGGTTTAAATGAAGCTATATCCGTTTTGCAAAACTTTATAAGGCCTAGAATTTTTCTGAGATTAATAATCACTTCAGCAAAACCCATAAATTGACGTTCCTTATAATGCTTAACCAAAGTTCCACCAACTGATTGCATTAAATCGCCACCCCAAAATCTTATGTCTGCTTTTTCATCTTGCTTATAGAGTGCTTTCATGAGATTAGATCCGTGTAAATCTCCCGAGGCCTCACCTGCAACTATATAGTACTTCATGCTAAAAACTTATTAGTTGTCTTCTTTATTGAGTTGCCATGTATTTAAGCGTTGAATGGTATGATGTGCTGTAAGATCAAATTGAACTGGTACAACTGAAATATATCCATTTGCTAAAGCCCATTCATCTGTATCTTCACCATGATCCATGTTTACAAATTTTCCCGTTAGCCAATAGTATTCGCGACCCATAGGATTTGTGCGTTTATCAAATTCTTCCTTCCAATTTGCTCGTGCTTGCCTACATACTTTAATTCCTTTTATTTCCTTTTTTTGAAGTTTTGGAATATTCACATTTAAGACAACACCATCTGGTAGTCCGTGTTTTAAGACCTCTCTCGTAATAGTTTCAACAAATGATTCGCTTGGCTCAAAGTTGGCACTCCAATTGTAATCTAGAAGTGAAAAACCAATGGCAGGTATACTTTCTATTCCGGCTTCTAAGGCTGCACTCATGGTGCCAGAGTATATTACATTGATTGAAGAATTAGAGCCATGGTTAATACCAGATACACAAATATCTGGTTTTCGGTCTAAAATTTCATTTACAGCTAATTTCACACAGTCTGCAGGGGTGCCAGAGCAACTATACTCAGGTTGGTTTCCATCAATTGTAACCTTTTCAATATGTAATGTAGAATTAATAGTAATTGCATGTCCCATTGCACTTTGAGGGCTATCTGGTGCAACAACAACAACATCTCCGATTCCATTCATAATTTTAACTAAAGTACGCAATCCAGGTGCAGTGATACCATCATCATTTGTGACTAAAATTAAAGGGCGTTGAGACATTGTAATCCTTGTTTTTATTATTGATGTAAAAATACTAAAAAGGTTTACAATCCTTCACGGTGTGCATCTTTAACAAAAAATTAGTGCCTTGTTTTTTTATGGCACGATTTTTTCTCACTATTTTAGTGAACTTTTGATACAGTAATTAATAGCAAAAAAATAAAGAGATTATGAGAGGGAATTATAAGTTTTTTCTGTTAGCACTATTAATAGCATTTGCATCTTGTAGCTTCACTAGCAAGACATTTGATAACCCTGATAAAGACAAATTATTAATTCAGTTAATAACCTACGTTTTAGATCAAGGACATTTTGATCCTCAGGAGTTAAATGACGATTTTTCGGCCAATGTATTTGAAGACTATCTATCGCAATTAGATCCATTCAAACGTTATTTCTATGCCTCAGATATTGAAGAGTTTGAAGTTTATAAAGATCAAATAGATGATCAATTAAGAAACTATGATGTGTCGTTTTTCAATATAACTCATCAAAGATTACTTGAACGTATCGAAGAATCTGAAAAGTTATATGAAGAGATTTTAGAGGTTCCATTTGATTTCAGCAAAGACGAAACTTATACTTCTGAATATGAAACATTATCGTATGTTAAGAACAAAAAAGAAATGAAAGAACGTTGGAGACAACAACTTAAGTTCTCCACAATTGCAAATTATGATGAAACCGTTTCTCAACGTGATACTGAAATTACAGCTGTAGAATTGCCTGAAATCGTTTTTTCAGCTAAGAACGAAAAATTGCAAACGAAAGAAAAAAAGTCAATGGCAGAGCTTGAAAAAGAGGCCCGTGAGACTACTAAGCGCTCGCTAGATGAATTATATGACTTTATTGATGATAGACAACGAAAAGATTGGTTTGCTGTTTACATTAATGCAGTTGTTGAAGAATTTGATCCTCATACATTTTATTTTGCACCAGAAGATAAAGATCGTTTTGATGTTGCCATGTCAGGTAACTTTGAAGGCATAGGTGCAAGACTGCAAAAAAAGATGGATGCTATAGTAGTGAATGAAATAATTAGTGGTGGTCCAGCATGGAGAGCAAATGAATTAGAAGTTGGAGATCATATACTTAAAGTGAAGCAAGAAGATGAAGAGGAGGGGGTGAATGTAGTTGGCATGAGATTAGACGATGCTATCAAATTTATTAAAGGCCCAAAAGGTACAGTTGTTACGCTAACTCTTAAAAAGGTTGATGGTACAATAGAGGATATTTCTATAACGAGAGATATTGTGGAATTAGAGGAAACTTATGCAAAATCTTCAACCGTTGAGAAAGATGGCAAAACATTTGGTGTAATTAATTTACCTAAATTTTATGTTGATTTTCAAAGTTATGACAATCGCAACGCAGCTTCAGATATTAAACAAGAAATTATTCGCCTTAAGGAAGCTGGGATGGAAGGTTTGGTATTGGATCTAAGAAATAATGGAGGTGGATCATTACAAACCGTTGTTGATATTGTAGGTTTATTTATTGAAGATGGGCCAGTAGTTCAAGTTAAAACTACTGGAGAGCCAAAAGAGGTGCTTAGAGACAGAGACAGAGCAATTGTTTGGGATGGGCCATTAGTAGTTTTAGTAAATGAGCTTTCAGCATCGGCTTCTGAGATATTAGCCGCAGCTATGCAAGATTATAAGCGTGGTATTGTTATTGGAAGCAAGCAGACTTATGGAAAAGGAACCGTTCAGAATGTATTAGATTTAAATAGAATGGTGCGCAATAATTCTAATGGAGATATGGGTGCACTAAAATTTACTACACAGAAATTCTACAGAATAAATGGAGGTTCAACCCAATTAGAAGGTGTTAAAAGTGATGTTGTTGTTCCAGACCGTTATAGCTATATTAATATTGGTGAGAAGGATCAAGAGAACCCGTTACCATGGGATAAGATTGATGCAGTTGATTATCAAGTTTGGGGTAATTACTTTGACTATGATACAACAATAAGTAAAAGTAAAGCTAGAATGGCGGCGAATGAGCAGCTTAAGCTAATTGATGCTAATGCACAATGGGTTAAAAAGATTAGGGATCGCGAAATCTATTCTTTGAATTATGAAAAGTATAGAGAGGAGATGGAGCTCAATGAGCAAGAAGCTAAACGTTTTGAACAATTGTCTGAATATAAAACTGACCTTACTTTTAACTCGTTGCCATATGAGGTAAAATTAATGGATCAAGACACGATTTTGAAGGAAAAACGTAAACGTTGGCATACAAATTTATCTAGAGATGTTTATATTGAAGAGGCATTAAATGTTTTGAATGATTTAAAGATGACTTACGCTAATAAGAATAAAGTTGCCACTTCTGTGAAGAATTAAATCACTAAATGAAAATAGAAAAAAATTCACTAACAAGTTTAGCGCTTCAAAAGTTTAAAAGAAACTTTTGGGGCGTTTTTAGTATAGTGCTAATTGGATTAATAGGTCTAATATCTGTTTTCGCCTATGTATTTGCACCTGATACTTCTATAAATGCTAATCAGATGCATTTATCTATTCATTCCAAGACACCTGGTTTTCAAGTTCAAATGCTAACTATTCCCTCTGGACAAACATCCAATCAAAGTTTTTTTTCAAAACTGTTTTTTGGTGTTGATAATTTAGATACCGAAATCCCCGTATCATCATATAGTATAAAAGAAGGTATGTTATCCTACATGGAATATGCTGTTAACGGAGTGGAAGGAATTGAAAAGCAAATAGGTTTAAGTAATTTTCCAAATAATGATTATCAAAAATATATCGATACAAGAACATTTATTTTTGGTACAGACAAGTATGGTAGAGATTATTTGAGTAGGATTCTGATTGGTTCTAGGATCTCCTTTTTCATTGGATTTGTAGCAGTCTTTATTTCTTTAATTGTAGGATTAATTATGGGTAGTCTCGCGGGTTATTATGGAGGAAAAATTGATGCTGTGATAATGTGGATAATAAATGTAACATGGTCTATACCAACCCTTTTATTAGTTATAGCCATTACTCTGGCACTAGGTAAAGGATTCTGGCAAGTTTTTATTGCTGTAGGATTGACCATGTGGGTTGAGGTTGCAAGAGTGGTTAGAGGGCAAATTATAAGTGCTAAGGAAATGCAATACGTTACAGCGGCAAGGGCATTGGGATACAAGGATTATCGAATTATCACCAAACACATATTGCCCAATATTTTTGGCCCTTTAATTGTTATTTCAGCAGCTAATTTCGCGGCAGCTATTTTAATTGAAAGTGGGTTGAGTTTTTTAGGTATTGGTGCACAACCACCAATGGCTAGTTGGGGAGCTATGATTAAAGATCATTATAATTATATAATTCTAGGGCAACCTTATTTAGCTCTTATACCAGGAATATGCATTATGCTTTTGGTTATGGCATTTATGTTGGTTGGAAACGCTTTCAGAGATGCTTTAGATGTTAAGACCTAATCATTAATTGTTTCTTAAGGCTTCAATTTCATTATTTGTTTCTTCAATAAAACTCAGAACCTCTTCTTGGCCAATTTTTTTACTTGATGATGTTATAAAATAAGGAGGTAATTCTTCCCAGGTTTTCAAAAGTTCCTCACAATATTCTTGTACGTGCCTATCCATAGCCTTTGGTTTCAATTTGTCTACTTTGGTAAAAATAATTCCAAATGGGATACCACTTTCACCTAAATATTGCATAAATTCTAGGTCTATAGGCTGTGGTTTATGTCTTATATCAACCAATACAAATGCGGAGACAAGTTGTGTCCTTTGTTCAAAATAATTGGTAATAAACTTTTGAAATTTCTTCTTTGAAGTTTTTGAAACTCTTGCATAGCCATAGCCAGGAAGATCTACCAAAAACCAATTATTATTTATTATAAAATGATTAATAAGTTGAGTTTTTCCGGGACGCCCAGAAATCTTGGCTAAACTCTTACGGTTAGTCAACATATTAATTAATGAGGATTTCCCAACATTACTGCGTCCTATAAAAGCATATTCTGGTAATGGCTGTTTTGGACATTTAGCCACATCAGAATTACTCACTACAAAATCAGCTGATTTTATTTTCATCGTTAGTTCCTTGTAGATAGGAATATTTATAGTTAAATTTTAGAATTGGCGACTTTCTAACCAGTTGTTTAGGATTTTATTGAACTCTTCTGGATGCTCCATCATGGCGGCATGCCCGCACTTATTAATCCAATATAAATCAGAATCTGGCAGGAGGTTATGAAACTCTACCGCCACGTCAGGAGGTGTAACCGTGTCGTTTTTACCCCAAATTATACATGTTGGAGTGTGCATTTTTGGAAGATCACCAGCCATATTATGTCTTATGGCACTTTTAGCGATAGCCAAGGTTTTAACCAATTTATTTCTATTATTTACAGTTGCATAAACCTCATCAACAATTTCTTTGGTTGCAACTTCTGGGTCGTAAAATACGTCTTGTGCTTTCTTTTTGATGACTTCATAGTCACTACGCTTGGTATAACCACTCCCCATAGCACTTTCATAAAGCCCTGAACTACCGGTGATTACAAGTCCTTTAACTTTTTTTGGGTACATTTTCGTGTGGTACAATCCTATATGACCGCCAAGGGAATTTCCTAACAAAATGACTTCGTCAAATCCTTTGAAATCAATAAAATCTTTCAGGTAATTAGCAAAACTTTTTACATTGGTTTTAACTAAGGACATGGTATAAATAGGTAATTCTGGTATAATTACTTTGTAGCCATTTGAGCCAAAATAATTAGTTACTGCATCAAAATTACTAAGTCCTCCCATTAATCCATGGAGCACTATAATTGGTGTGCCTTCTCCTACTTCAATATAACTATAATCCTTCTCTTTTTTTAAAAGGTGTGCCATTTATAATGTTAGTGCTTTCGTGTTAAAAACAAATATAACTAAATCCTTTTGAAATTAATGTTTAGGCATAAAATATCAATTTTTTAGGAAATTTAATCTTATTCATCGAGTGTTGATAATTACCACATGAAAATTATTACTCAACATGTTGATATAACTGTATTGCACGAAACTTTTTATCGATTAAAAATAAAACTTATCAACAAATGTGGGATTATGTGGTAAAATGTGGTGTTTTTTTCAATATATTTGAAATTCAATCGTTAAAATTCGGATTACTAATAAATTGAAATCATTCATAGGAACATACGAGTGTAAAGCAGATACCAAGGGAAGGTTGATGATACCGGCTGTATTAAAAAAGCAGCTTTCATCTGCATTGCAGGATGGTTTTGTTTTGAAGCGTGCAGTTTTTCAAACATGCTTAGAACTTTATCCAATGGCTGAATGGAATTTGCTAATGGATAAAGTGAACAAGCTAAATCGCTTCAAGAAAAAGAATAATGATTTTATAAGACGATTCACTGCAGGAGTAAAAATGGTAGAGGTGGATAATGCTGGACGTCTTCTCATCCCTAAAGATTTAATAAACTTTTCTGGTATAACCAAAAATGTGGTACTAGCATCTGCTGTTAACATTATTGAAATTTGGGATAAAGACAAATACGAAACAGCAATCGATGATGCTACATCAGATTTTGCAGATTTAGCTGAAGAGGTAATGGGTCAAGATGAGAATGACAATGGCCTATCATAATGCAGTATTACTCAAAGAAACGGTTGATGGTTTAAATATTAAACCAGATGGTATTTATGTAGATGTCACTTTCGGTGGAGGTGGTCATAGCAAAGAATTACTATCAAGATTAGGCAAAGATGGGAAGTTGTTTGCATTTGATCAGGATAAGGATGCCTTAGCAAATTCTATTGATGATAACAGGTTCGTTCTCATTAATGAGAACTTCAGATTTATAAAAAGGTTCTTAAGGTTTTACGGAGTTAAGGAAGTAGATGGTGTGCTAGCCGATTTCGGTGTTTCATCTCATCAGTTTGACGTAGCTGAACGTGGTTTTTCAACCCGATTTGAAGCTGATTTGGACATGAGAATGAATCAACAAAATGCTTTGTCTGCATTTGAAGTGATCAACACCTATGATGAAGAGAAACTAAAGCAAGTTTTTTATCAGTACGGTGAGTTAAGGCAAGCACCGGTAATAGCAAGAGAAATTGTTTCGGAAAGGAAGAAAGAGGAGATTAAAACTAGTAAGCAATTAAAAGTTGTTCTAAAAAAGTTTTTAAATCACAAAAAAGAAAATAAGGTATTGGCGCAGATTTATCAGGCAATTAGAATAGAAGTCAATCAAGAAATAGAAGTATTAAAGGAACTACTTCTACAAATGCCTGAAATATTAAAAAAAGGAGGTAGGCTTGCTTTTATTTCTTATCACTCTTTAGAGGATAGATTGGTTAAAAGATTTATTAGAAATGGTTTGTTTGAGGGAGAACCAGAACGCGATGTATTCGGAAATTATGAGGTGCCTCTAAAAAAAGTTGGTGGTTTAATTATACCATCACAAGAAGAAATTAAAATTAATAGCAGAGCTAGAAGCGCAAAATTGAGGATAGCTGAAAAAATATGAAGAAAAATATCTATAGCATATTACGTGGCAAATTTCTCATAAGTGATGATTCGTTCAAAAATTGGCGCATTATCATTTTTGTTTCTGTACTAGCAGTTGTAATGATTGCAAGTTCTCATAGTGCCGATAAAAAAGTACATGATATTGCAAGATTAACAAATGAAGTGAAAGAATTAAGATCTGCATTTGTTGATGGGCGTTCAAAATTAATGCGCTTGAAGATGGAATCAACCATTATCAATAAAGTGGCAGATAAGGGTATTGAAATTTCTGAAATACCACCAAAAAAAATAAAAGTTAAATCACAAAGTGAGTAATTAGATATTGGCAACTACAGAAACTAACATATTAAATAGATTATACTTTGTTTCGGGATCGTTATTTGTTTTTGCGCTTGCTGTTGTGTTTAAGTTATGCAGTATTCAGTTTATTCAAGGTGACGGATACAGGGAGTTAGCGGAGAAGAGAACAGTAAAAGATTTTGAGATACCTGCAAATAGAGGTAACGTGTATTCTGCTGATGGTAGTTTATTAGCAACTTCAATTCCGAAATACGATGTTGGGATTGATCCAGTGACTTCATCTAACAAAAATTTCGAGGCATATATCAGGCCTTTATGTGATTCTCTCCAGGCGTTCACGGGTGAATCGGCCTCTAGTTTTCAAAGCAAATTGAGAAAGGCAAGAGAAACCGACAACCAATATGTTTTGTTGGCAAGAGATTTATCCTATTCAGATTTTATAAGATTCAGGGAATTTCCTTTGTTGAATCTTGGAGCAATCAGAGGTGGATTTGTATTTAGTCAAAAGACCAAACGTGAACATCCAATGGGTAGAATCGCCGAGCGGTCTATTGGTTATGAAAAAATTGACGAAAATGGTTATGCAACTAGAGTTGGTATTGATGGTGCTTTTGGAATAAAGTATTTAAGAGGTGAAAACGGCAAGCGTTTAAAGCAGAAAATAGGTAATGGCCAGTGGAAACCAATTGCAGATTTTAATCAGATAGAACCAAAAGATGGATACGACGTATATACAACCATTGATGTAAACATTCAAGACATAGCACATCATGCCTTGCTTGGTCAATTAGAATATTATAAGGCAGACCATGGTTGTGTCGTTGTTATGGATGTTAAGACAGGTGAAATTAAGGCGATATCTAATTTAGGTAGAAATAAAAATGGTTTCTACTATGAAAGATTAAACTATGCCGTTGGTGAAAGCCATGAACCAGGTTCTACATTTAAGCTAATGGCATTGGCCTCAGGATTGGAGGACAAGTTGATTGATACCAGTGATGTTGTTGATACGGAAAAAGGCATTCTTTCCTTCTATGGAAATAAGGTAAGAGATTCAAGAAATGGTGGTTATGGAAAAATTACAGTAGCTGAGGCATTTGAAGTTTCTTCAAATACAGGAATTGTTAAGGCGATAGATAACGCCTATCGAAAAAATCCTTCAAAGTTTGTTGATAGGTTATATTCAATGAATTTGAATGATAGTTTGGCGTTACCAATTATCGGTGAGCCAAGCCCTATAATACCCGATCCTAGAATCAAAAATGGCCGGTGGAGTGGTATAGCCTTACAATGGATGGCCTATGGTTATGGTGTCTCCTTTACGCCATTGCAAACATTGACGTTTTACAACGCTATTGCAAATGATGGGGTAATGGTTAAACCAAGATTTTTAAAAGAAGTAAGAAAGTTTGACAAGGTAATTGTGCCTTTTGAAAAAGAGATAATCAATCCAAAAATATGCTCAGAGCCAACCGTTAAAAAGCTACAAGCACTTTTGAAAAATGTCGTTGAGAAAAAGCATGGAACAGGACATCGTCTTTACTCAGATAACTTCTCAATGGCTGGTAAAACAGGGACATGTCAAAAAGATTATGCAACCAAGGACAAATTAAATTATATATCCTCGTTTGCTGGATTTTTTCCTGCCGACAATCCTAAGTATTCGTGTATTGTTGTTATACATGAGCCAGATAAAAGTGTTGGGTATTATGGTGCGGACGTGTCTGGTCCTGTCTTTAAACGAATTGCACAAAAAATTTATACTGATACTCCAATAATTGAGGAGGTTCAATCTCTAGATTTCAAAAATGATGTTGTCAATGAAGATTTTGGTCACTATAACGACATGGCTAATAAGTACAAACAGTTAATGCCATATGTTGTGGGAATGCCAGCAATGGATGCTGTTGCTTTATTAGAGAATCTTCAGGTAAATGTAAAATTAAATGGCAGTGGAGTTGTTAGAAAGCAGTCAATCGATAAGCATCAAAAATTAAAGCCAAATCAAACTATTGTTCTCGAGGCATCATGAATGTTTTAAAAGACATATTATATAAGGTCACTTTAAATGCTGTAGTAGGTAGCACTGGTATTGACATTGAAAAGATTCAATTCGATTCACGTCAAATTTCTAACAATGATGTATTTGTAGCTATAAAAGGAGTTATTTCCGATGGACATGATTATATAACTAAAGCTATTGAGTATGGTGCAATTGCAATTGTTTGCGAAGAATTACCAGATCAATTAAATGAAGAAATAACTTATGTGGAGGTTGCTAATTCAAATCAGGCATTAGCCTTTATGGCAGCAAACTTTTACGAGCATCCTTCTCAAAACTTAAAACTTGTAGGAGTAACGGGTACAAATGGTAAAACAACAGTATCAAGTCTTTTATATCAATTATTTAAAAAAGCTGGTTATAAAGTTGGATTGTTGTCTACGGTTAAGATAATGATAGATAACAAAGAATATAAAACTGCTCATACTACACCAGATTCCTTGAGTATAAATAAGTATTTAAAGTTAATGAATGACGAAGGTGTAGAATATTGCTTTATGGAGGCAAGCTCTCATGGCATTCATCAAAGTAGGATAAAAGGGTTAAGTTTTGCTGGTGGTATTTTCACTAATCTTTCCCATGATCACTTAGATTATCATAAGTCGTTTGCTGCGTATAGGAATGTTAAAAAGACATTTTTTGATTTATTGCCAAAGACTGCATTTGCACTTTCCAATATTGATGACAAGAATGGATTGGTAATGCTTCAGAATACCCAAGCTAAAAAATTCACTTATGCGTTGAAAAACTATGCTGATTACAGAGCTCAAATTCTTGAGAATGATTTTAGTGGTTTGCTACTAAAGTTAAACGATAATGAATTATGGACCAAGTTAATAGGGGATTTTAATGCATATAACATATTGGCAATATACGGTACAGCTGAACTTTTAGGGCTTGAAAATAATGAGATATTAAGACTTATAAGTGAGCTGGAAAATGTAAGCGGTCGTTTTCAGTACTTTATTTCTGAAGATAGAATTACAGCAATTGTGGATTATGCACATACTCCTGATGCGTTGAAAAACGTGCTTGGGACTATAAACAGTATAAGGACCAAAAATGAGGAGTTAATTACTGTTGTAGGTTGTGGTGGTGATAGGGATAAAACCAAAAGGCCAAAAATGGCTCATATTGCCTCAGCCTTGAGTACCAAGGTAATTTTTACTAGTGACAACCCTAGAAGTGAAGATCCTGATGCCATAATAGCAGATATGGAAAAAGGTGTTGAGCCTCAAAATTTCAAAAAGACTTTATCAATAACAGATAGAAAGCAAGCTATTAAGACAGCTTGCCAAATGGCAACATCAAAAGATATAATCCTGGTTGCTGGAAAGGGACATGAAACCTATCAAGAAATAAAGGGTCAACGATTTGATTTTGATGATTATAAAACAGTCCAAGAACTATTAAAACAATTGCAAAAGTAGATGCTGTATTACTTATTTGAATATTTAGAACAACAATTCCAATTTCCAGGTGCAACCTTGTTTGGTTTCTTGACTTTTAGAGCAGCAATGGCAATTATTTTATCACTACTTATTTCTACAATTTTTGGTAAGCGAATAATTAGGTTCTTACAAAGACAACAGGTTGGTGAAACCATTAGAGATTTGGGATTAGAAGGTCAGGCAGAAAAAGCCGGTACACCAACAATGGGTGGTATCATAATTATTCTGGCAACCCTTATTCCGGTTTTACTATTAGCGCGACTTGAGAATATTTACGTCATATTACTCATTGTTACAACAATTTGGATGGGAACCATTGGTTTCATTGATGATTACATTAAAAAATTTAAAAATGATAAGGAAGGTCTAAAGGGAAGATTTAAAGTCTTAGGCCAAGTAGGGTTAGGGATAATAGTAGGTGTAACACTTTATTTTCACGAAGATGTTACCATTAAGGAAAAGCTTCCAATTGAACAACAAAAGGTATTACTGGCAGAGAATCCAGATTTACCTGCAACCAAGCTTTTTGAAACTGAAGAAAAATCTACTAAAACAACAATCCCATTCGTTAAAGGAAATGAATTTGACTATTCTAGTTTAATAACATGGATAAGTCCAGAATTAGAAAAATATGCCTGGATCATATTCATTTTGGTTAGTATTTTTATAATTACTGCTGTATCCAATGGTGCAAATTTAACCGATGGAATAGATGGTTTAGCAGCAGGTTCTTCAGCTATAATTGTATTGACTCTTGGAATTTTTGCATGGGTTTCAGGTAACATTATCTTTTCAGAATACTTAAACATAATGTATATCCCTCATGTTGAGGAGATCACTATTTACATCGCGGCCTTTGTTGGAGCTTTGGTAGGCTTTTTATGGTACAATGCTTATCCAGCTGAGGTTTTCATGGGAGATACGGGAAGTTTAACTATTGGCGGTATAATCGCTGTCATTGCCATTGCTGTTAGAAAGGAATGGTTAATACCTGTTTTATGTGGCATTTTCCTCGCTGAGAATTTATCTGTTGTAATGCAGGTAAGCTACTTTAAATATACACGTAAAAAATACGGAGAAGGTAGGCGAATATTTAAGATGTCACCTCTGCACCATCACTATCAAAAATCAGGATATCACGAGAGTAAAATTGTTACACGATTTTGGATTATAGGAATACTCTTGGCTATTATTTCTATAGTCACATTGAAGATAAGATAATGAAGAGGTTGGTAATTCTTGGTGGTGGAGAAAGTGGAGTTGGTACTGCGCTTCTGGGAAAAGAAAAAGGATTTGAAGTTTTTGTTTCTGATAAGGGAATAATTAAGAAAAAATATAAGGACGTTCTTTTAAATAATGAGATTGAATTTGAAGAAAAGAAGCATACAGAATTAAAAATTCTGAATGCGGATCTTGTAATGAAAAGCCCAGGAATACCTGATAAGGTAGAACTGATTAAAAAAATCAGAACTGCTAATATCCAAGTGGTCTCTGAGATTGAATTTGCTTCAAGATATACTGATGCAACATTGGTAGCTATTACTGGTAGTAATGGTAAAACCACAACTGCAACCTTAACACATCATATTTTAAGCCAAGACCTAGATGTTGGTTTAGCTGGTAATATTGGTGATAGTTTTGCGAAGCAATTGTTAAAGGAAAATCATCAAAACTATGTGCTTGAGGTAAGTAGTTTTCAACTTGATGATATTTCGCAATTTCAACCAAAAATTGCGGTTCTAACTAATATAACATCAGATCATCTAGATCGGTACGATTATAAATTCGAAAATTATATCGCATCAAAATTCAGAATAGTAGAAAATCAAACTTCTAAAGATTATTTCATCTATGATGCTGATGATCCAATCATTACTGAATGGTTGCAAGAACATTCAATTCAATCAAAATTATTGCCTTTTTCATTGAAAAATGAGATAAAAGAAGGTGCTTATTACAATAACAATGAGATAACGATAACAATAGATAACAACAAGCTAATTATGCCTACAAAAAACATTACACTAGAGGGAAAACACAACATTAAAAATGCAATGGCAGCATCTACTGTTGCACATTTATTAAAAATCAGAAAACAAACAATCAGGGAGAGCCTAGAAAATTTTCAAGGTGTTGAGCACAGGTTAGAACATGTGCTAAAAATAAATAAGGTACAATACATAAATGACTCCAAGGCAACAAATGTAAATGCAACATATTTTGCATTGGAGAGTATGGATGCTCCTACGGTTTGGATTGTTGGAGGTGTAGATAAAGGCAATGATTATAAGGAGTTGTTTCCATTTGTCAATGAAAAAGTTAAAGCTATCATTTGTTTAGGTGTAGACAATTCAAAGCTGTTTGAGGCTTTTGGAAATATGGTAGATATAATTGTTGAAACTCAATTTATGAGTGAGGCGGTTAAAATTGCATATAAGGTTACAGAGGCAGGTGATAATGTTTTATTGTCTCCAGCATGTGCAAGTTTTGATTTATTTGAAAATTATGAGGATAGAGGACGTCAATTTAAGTACGCAGTACGTAATTTATAAATATTAATGACCATTTGAATTAGGGACTCATTTGGTTACTTAAGGTTAAGCATGCAGAAATTATTAACACAAATAAAAGGGGATAGAGCGATCTGGGCGATTGCAACGTTGTTGGCTATTTTTTCTTTTTTACCTGTATACAGTGCAGCCAGTAATTTGGCTTACACTCATGGTGCAGGTAATACCTTTTCTTTTTTTGTTAAGCATTTTATGCATTTATTTCTTGGATTTTCTATTATTTATGGAGTTCATAAGGTTCCATACAGGTACTTTAAAGGATTGTCAATGATAATATTGCCAATTGTATTTGTATTGCTTTTGGTCACCTTATTACAGGGAACAACAATAAATGGTGCAAATGCAAGTAGATGGATAAAAATACCCATTGTGAATATGTCCTTTCAGACATCCACACTAGCAGCTGTTGTGTTAATGGTTTATGTAGCACGTTACCTGTCTAAAATAAAGGATAAGGTTGTTTCATTTAATGAAACTATAATTCCTCTTTGGGCACCAGTATTTCTAATACTTATATTAATACTTCCTGCAAATTTTTCGACAACAGCTATCATATTTACAATGATTATGATGTTAGCATTTATAGGCGGTTACCCAGTAAAATACTTATTGATAATAATTGGAACTGGAATTTTGGCGCTTACAATGTTTGTTCTGGTGGCAAAGGCTTTTCCTGGGGCTATGCCAAATCGAGTGGATACTTGGATGAGCAGGATTGAGAGCTTTGCTAATGGTGAGGATACTGAGGCAGATTATCAAATTGAAAAAGCTAAAATTGCAATTGCTTCAGGAGGTATTCAAGGAGTTGGTCCTGGAAAAAGTAGGCAAAAAAACTTTTTGCCACAATCATCTTCGGATTTCATTTTTGCAATAATCATTGAAGAATACGGCTTATTGGGTGGCCTATTCTTATTGGTACTTTATAGCTGGTTATTATTTAGAATTGTAATTGTATCTCAAAAAGCTGATACCATTTTTGGTAAACTTTTAGTTCTAGGAGTTGGATTGCCAATTGTATTTCAAGCATTAATTAATATGGCCGTTGCTGTGGAGTTATTTCCAGTTACAGGGCAAACACTTCCTTTAATAAGTAGTGGAGGTACTTCTATTTGGATGACATGTTTGGCAATCGGAATAATTCTAAGCGTTAGCGCTAAAAGACAAGAAATAAAGAGCAAGGAAGAAACGGAAAACGATAATCCTTTAGATATTTTAAGCGAGGTGATATAATGGGGAACTATAGATTCATATTATCAGGTGGAGGTACAGGAGGACATATTTATCCTGCCATTGCTATCGCTAATGAATTAAAGGAACGCTATCCAGATGCTGAATTTTTGTTTGTGGGTGCATCCGATAGAATGGAAATGGATAAAGTACCACAAGCTGGTTATAAAATTGAAGGACTTTGGATTTCTGGAATCCAAAGAAAACTTACTATGAAGAATTTAATCTTTCCTTTTAAGCTTATTGCTAGTTTGCTTCGTTCAATGAAAATTCTAAAAACTTTTAAACCCAGTGTTGTTATTGGTACTGGAGGATTTGCAAGTGGGCCATTATTGAAAGTTGCAACAGCTAAGAAGATACCTAGTCTCATTCAAGAGCAAAATTCTTTTCCTGGAATTACGAATCGACTTTTGGCTAAGAAGGTTGATAAAATTTGTGTCGCATATGAAGGGTTAGAGCGATTTTTCCCAAAAGACAAACTAAAACTAACCGGCAATCCAATTAGAAAAGACTTACTTGAGCTTCAGAATAATTCAATAGAGGCAAAAGACGCCTTTAAATTGAGACATAATAAGCATACACTGCTTGTTTTGGGTGGTAGTTTGGGCGCACGGAGAATTAATCAACTTATTGAGTATAATATAGAATTTTTTGAAGATCAAAATGTTCAAGTAATATGGCAATGTGGTAAGTTGTATTACAATCAATATAAGATTTACAACAAATTGGATCATATTCAAGTTCATGCGTTTTTAAACCAAATGGAAATGGCTTATGGTGCGGCAGATGTTATTATTTCTAGAGCTGGTGCTATTTCTGTATCCGAAATGTGCGTGGTGGGTAAACCGGTAATTTTTGTGCCCTCTCCCAATGTGGCAGAAGATCACCAGACAAAAAATGCAAAGGCAATTGAGGAAAAAAATGCAGCAATATTAATTATTGAAAGGGACTTGGATGCTAAATTTCAAAACGAATTTTCAGAATTAATTTCTAATGATAATAGGAGGCATGAGTTGAGTTCAAATATTAAGAAGTTGTCGCATTCAAATGCAACTAATGAAATTGTCGATGAAATTGAAAAGCTATTAGATACGGCATGAATTTGAGTAACATACATAATGTGTATTTTATAGGTATTGGAGGAATTGGTATGAGTGCCATTGCACGTTATTTTGTAGCAAATGGAAAGCAAGTCGCTGGTTATGATAGAACGGAAACGGCATTAACAAAAACACTCCAGCAACTAGGTATTGAGATACACTTCAATGAAGATGTAAGCGCAATAGATAGTAAGTATAAAAACCAGGAACAGACTCTGGTTGTTTACACGCCAGCAGTACCAAGAACACATTCTGAATTGATGTTTTTTAATAATAATGATTTTAAGGTATATAAGCGATCCGAAATCTTAGGAGCAATAACACAACAAACCTACTGTTTGGCGGTTGCAGGTACTCATGGTAAGACTACTACAACGAGTATGTTGGGTCATTTACTTAACTATTGTGGAGCTCCAGTTACAGCCTTTCTTGGTGGAATAAGTGAAAATTATAATTCAAATCTAATTCTAAACGGAACGGAAATAACCGTTGTTGAGGCAGATGAGTTTGATAGATCGTTTTTGACATTATCTCCAGATTTGGCTTGCATCACTTCAATGGATGCTGATCATTTGGATATTTATGGAGATGCATCAGAATTAAAAAAGTCATTTAAAGACTTCACTAATTGTATTAAACCAAATGGTAAACTACTTGTAAAAAATGGTTTACCACTAAATGGATTAACGTACGGAATTGAAGACTCTTCGGACTATGCTGCACAAAACGTAAAAATAAATACTGGGAGTTATGTTTTCGATTTTAAAACACCTCTCCAAACTTATAAAGATTTCAGGCTTAGCCTACCTGGTAGACATAATCTGTCGAATGCAATAATAGCCTTGGCGATGGCTGTCGAATACGGGTGCCCTCTCGACCAGCTCGCCAAGGGTTTAGCATCTTACAAGGGTGTTAAACGCAGATTTACCTACCAAATCAAAACTGATGGATTTGTATTTATTGATGATTATGCTCATCATCCTGAAGAGATAAATGCAGTTTATGATGCGGTTCGGGAAATGTATCCTAGTAAAGAAGTATTAGCGGTTTTTCAACCTCACTTGTTTAGCAGAACCAAAGACTTTGCAGATGAGTTTGCGCAGAGTCTTTCAAAATTTGATGAGATTATTTTATTAGATATATATCCTGCACGTGAGTTACCAGTGGAAGGCATTAGCTCGAACTGGCTTTTAAGCAAAATTAAGAACCCAAATAAAAGATTGATTCAGAAGTCTGAGTTGATCAGTGAAATAAAAAATTCAAATGCTCAAATTGTATTAACAATAGGTGCTGGTGATATAGGCGAAGAAGTAGAACGAATAAAAGAAGCTCTTTCAATTGCGAATTAAATATAACGATATAAAAATTATTGGTTTAATCTTATTGGTAGGTTTTCTTTTTGCGTTTTCCAATCAAAGAAATAGTGTCAGAAAAGTAGATTTAAAAGCACCTGTATTTATTGGTGAAAATAAATTATTCATCACTGACCAAACTGTTAGTAAATTGTTAATACAAAATCAACGGCCACTTACGGAACAACCTAAAGATATTATAGATTTGAATGAATTGGAAGTAGCCCTTAATTCTAATTCGATGATTAAAAAAGCAGAAGTGTTTATGTCAGTAGAGGGTGAGCTTTACACGGAAATTGAACAGAAACGACCTATTGCAAGAGTAAGCTCAAATGCATCGTATTACATCGATGATGATGGTTCTTATATGCCTTTATCAAGTAATTATACGGCGAGAGTTCCTTTAGTTACTGGAAACGTTAACAAAGATAGTCTTGAGACAGTTTATGAATTTGCAAGTGCTGTTGATCAAGATGAATTTTTAAAAAAACATGTCATTGAGATTCGTCAGAATGATGACAACACTATAGATTTTAGAATCCGCAAAAGTGATTTTACTGTTCATTTAGGAACATTGAAAAAGCTTGATAAGAAAATAAACAATTTTAAGGCCTTTTACCAGAAGGCATTTAAGGATAAAATATTAGAAACTTATACACGGGTTGATCTAAAATTTGATAAACAGGTGATTTGTACCAAAAAGTAAACTATGGAAAATCATAACATAGCGGTAGGATTAGATATTGGAACTACAAAAATTGTGGCCATGATTGGTCGCAAAAATGAATATGGTAAGCTTGAAATTCTCGGTGTAGGAAAATCCAAGAGCCTAGGTGTTCATCGTGGAGTAGTTAACAACATTACACAAACAATACAATCTATACAACAGGCAACGCAAGAGGCTGAGGTTGCGGCAGGTGAGAAGATTGCTGATGTAACGGTAGGAATCGCTGGTCAGCATATACGAAGTTTACAACATAGTGATTACATCACACGTGCAAATTCAGAGGTTGTAATTGATGAAGCTGATATTGATCGATTAATAAATCAAGTTCACAAATTGGTAATGTTGCCTGGAGAAGAAATAATTCATGTACTGCCACAAGAATTCAAAGTTGATGGTCAAGCGGAAATAAAAGAACCTATCGGAATGTATGGTGGGAGATTAGAAGCCAACTTTCATGTAGTTGTTGGTCAGGTTTCATCAATAAGAAACATTGGAAGATGTATTAAAAGTTCTGGGTTACAGCTAGAGGGGATTACTCTTGAGCCTTTAGCTTCTGCAAATGCAGTATTGAGTCAAGAAGAAAAAGAAGCTGGTGTTGCTTTAATTGATATTGGAGGTGGTACTACAGACCTTGCAGTCTTTAAAGATGGTATAATTAGACATACAGCGGTAATTCCTTTTGGAGGTAATGTGATTACTGAAGATATAAAAGAAGGCTGTTCAATAATTGAAAAACAAGCAGAACTTTTGAAAATGAAATTTGGTTCTGCATGGCCAGGAGAAAATAAGGATAATGAAATTGTTTCAATACCGGGACTAAGAGGAAGAGAACCGAAGGAAATAACACTTAAAAATTTGTCTAAAATCATACACGCACGAGTCGTAGAGATTATAGAGCAAGTTTATGTTGAAATCAAAAATTACGGTCACGAAGAACAGAAGAAAAAATTGATTGCAGGAATTGTTTTAACAGGTGGTGGAAGTCAGTTAAAACATTTAAAGCAATTAGTAGAATATATAACCGGTATGGATACCAGAATAGGTTATCCTAACGAGCATTTAGCAGGAGATAGCGACGATGATATAGCTAGTCCTTTGTTTGCTACTGCTGTTGGTTTAGTGATGGACGGCATTAAACGTCAGGAGCGTAAACAAGCAGAAGATAATGAAGAAATTGATGTCTTACTATCTGAGGAATCAGAACAAGCAACTGAAAATGAAACATTAGCATCTAAAGAAGGAGTTGTTAAAGAAAGACGTTCGTTTTTAGATAAGTTAACCGACCGTGTTAAAGAGTTTTTAGATAACGCAGAATAATAATAATAATTAATTAATCATCATATAAAATCCCATAATCATAAGTAATATGACTAATAGCAACGAATTTGGAAATATCTCATTTGATTTACCTAAACATCAATCCAACGTTATTAAAGTAATTGGTGTTGGTGGAGGTGGTAGCAATGCCATTAATCACATGTTTCAGCAAGGAATCAAAGGGGTAGATTTCGTTATCTGTAATACAGATGCACAAGCACTACAAAATAGTGGCGTTCCAAATAAAATTCAACTCGGAGTAAACTTAACCGAAGGATTAGGAGCAGGAGCAAATCCAGATGTAGGAGAACAGGCTGCAGTAGAAAGTCTTGAGGACATTCGTAGAATGTTAGACACAAATACCAAAATGGTATTTATAACAGCCGGAATGGGAGGTGGAACTGGAACTGGTGCCGCACCAATCATAGCAAAAATGGCTAAAGAATTAGATATCTTAACTGTAGGTATCGTTACAATGCCATTTCAGTTTGAAGGTAAAATGCGTAATGAGCAGGCTCAAAGAGGGATTGAAAATTTGAGACAGCATGTTGATTCCTTAGTTGTAATAAATAATAATAAGTTACGTGAGGTTTATGGGAATTTAGGTTTCAAAGCTGGTTTCTCTAAAGCGGATGAAGTATTGTCAACTGCTTCAAGAGGTATTGCAGAGGTAATAACGCATCATTATACACAAAATATAGATTTACGTGATGCTAAAACCGTTTTAAGTAATAGTGGTACAGCAATTATGGGATCAGCTGCTGCTTCAGGTCAAACAAGAGCACAAGAAGCCATAATGAAGGCGTTAGATTCTCCACTATTGAATGACAATAAAATTACAGGAGCGAAAAATGTATTATTACTTATTGTGTCTGGATCTCAAGAAATCACAATAGATGAAATAGGAGAGATCAATGACCATATTCAGAACGAAGCTGGACATGGTGCAAATATTATTATGGGTGTTGGTGAAGACGAATCATTACAAGAATCTATTTCTGTTACAATAATTGCGACAGGATTTAATATTGATCAACAAAATGAAATTTCGAATACAGAGGTAAAAAAAGTAATTCATGCTCTTGAGGAAACACCTATCGAAGAAATAAGTACATCTGAAAAGGAACCAGCCATCATAACACCTGATATAGTTTTGGAGGAAGATGCTACAACTCCAATTGTTCGTCACACGCTTATAGATGAGGATGAAGTAGAAAATAATGCTTTAGGTGCTGAGGATCTAAATATGGATATAATTCCAACAACAGATTTATTAAAAAAGATGAATGTTGTATATGAAAACGTGTTGGATAAAAAACCGGTTGTAAATGAAGAAGAAGATTTTATCATTACTCCAATAGAAAATATTTCTGAGGAAATAATTGAAGAGCAAGAGGAGCAAATAACTTTAACTTTTGATTTACCGATATCTTCTAATCAACCAGATAAAATAGATGAACCTGGATCTAAAGAGGAGACAATTTTATTTAGTTTAGATGATGAGGTAAAGGAAATTGATGTAAACGAACCTGTTGAATTAATATCTGTTACTGAAGTCAATGAAGATGGTGAAAAGCGTTATGCATTAGACGATTTTGAAACATTTGAATCTTCTATGAATACTGAGACAAAAACTGCTGAAGTTAAGGAAGAGGTTGCTTTTGAGAAGAAAGTTTTACCTGTTGAAGAATCAGAAGAAGTTATTGAGGAGGAGATTGATCCAATGAATAGTCCAATTTCTGAACTTATAAAAGCACGCGCTGATGAGCGTAGACGTAAAATGAAAGATTTTAATTATAAATTCAACAATGCAAAAATAGATGAAATTGAAAAAGAACCTGCTTATAAAAGACAGGGTGTGAATTTAGAAGATGTGCAACATTCTTCTGAAGATAATACTTCTAGAATGTCTATCGGGACAGACGATAACGATGAAATTCAGTTAAGAAGTAATAATTCATTCCTGCACGATAACGTCGATTAATAGCAAATCAGATTAATGTGTTAACACACCTAAGTCTAGCCCAAAAAGTCCCTCAGCTTTTTGGGTTTTTTCATTATATTTTTAAATAATATAGTAGCAGAAAAGAAGCTAAATCTTTAGTATCTTCGTATTCCAAAACGTTTTAAAATTATGAGTTTACAAGACGATGTCATGACTGCTATGAAAAAGGCAATGAAAGAGAAAAATCAGACAGCTCTAGCGGCACTAAGAGCTATTAAATCTGCGATATTATTAGAACAAACATCATCGGGAGGTAGTCAGGAATTAACCGAAGCGCAAGAGTTGAAGCTATTACAAAAGCTCGTAAAACAGCGTAAGGATAGTGCGGCAATTTATCTTGAACAAGATAGAAAGGATTTGGCATTGCCAGAAATAGACCAAGCAGAAGTTATAAGCCAATTTTTACCAGAAGCTTTAAGTGAGGAAGAAATAGAGAGAATAGTAGTAATGACTATTGATGAAATTGGGGCACAAGGAATGAAGGATATGGGTAAAGTAATGGGAATTGTAAACAAAGAATTGGCTGGTCGTGCTGATGGTAAAACCATTTCGACTATAGTAAAAGCTAAGCTAACTCATTAATATAAATTTAGGCCACGTAGCTCAGCTGAATAGAGCACTGGATTTCGGCTCCAGCGGTCGTAGGTTTGAATCCTACCGTGGTCACAGATAAATACTTCAAAAGAAAAAATGCCAAGCTCGCTTGAGCATTTTTTCTTTTGAAGTATTTTGAGAACGGATCGCCTAGGATGCAAGAGTAATTTTATGTGAAACAGATTGCTATGAAACTATATTCAAATTATAAAGTTGTAATCTAATTACCTCTATTATATACAAAGTTTTCATCTGTTAAAACAGTTAAAAAATAAATAAACCTTATTTTTAAGCACTATTATAATATTAAAATGAAAAGAATTTTAGTAACAGGAGGTGCTGGATTTGTTGGATCTCATCTTTGTGAACGATTGCTGAATGACGGCAATGAAGTTATTTGTTTAGATAATTATTTTACTGGCTCAAAGCGTAATATAGAACATTTAATGGATCATCATTATTTTGAATTGGTAAGACATGATATTACTAATCCATATATGATTGAGATTGATGAAATCTATAATTTTGCGTGTCCCGCTTCACCAATTCATTATCAATACAATCCTATAAAAACTACAAAGACATCTGTAATGGGAGCTATTAATATGTTAGGTCTTGCTAAACGTGTTAAGGCAAAAATATTACAAGCATCTACGAGCGAGGTATATGGAGACCCAACTGTTCATCCTCAAAAAGAATCGTATTGGGGTAATGTGAATCCAATTGGATTGAGGTCGTGCTATGATGAGGGTAAACGCTGTGCTGAGACTTTATTTATGGATTACCATATTCAAAATCAAGTAAAAATTAAAATCATTAGGATTTTTAACACCTATGGACCAAGGATGCATCCTAATGATGGAAGGGTAGTTTCCAATTTTATTGTACAAGCATTAAAAGATGAAGATATCACAATATTTGGTGATGGATTGCAGACAAGAAGCTTTCAGTATGTAGATGATTTGGTTGAAGGTACTGTGAGGATGATGAATTCTAGAGATGGGTTTATAGGACCAGTTAATATTGGAAATCCAAATGAGTTTACAATGCTTCAATTGGCTCAAGAGGTTATTGATTTAACCGGCTCAAAATCAAAACTTACATTTAAACCCTTACCTCAAGATGATCCAATGCAACGTCAACCAGATATAAGTTTAGCTTACAAGGAATTAAATGGATGGGAGCCCACAGTACAACTAAAGGAAGGGCTAAAACATACAATTGAGTATTTTGATAATCTTTTAACAGAAGGATATTAAAAGATTGTTCAGAAATAAAATAACAAAAGTCTCCATATTAGGAGACTTTTCTATTTATAACATAGTAGTGCTTTTATAAAGCAATAAAGGCCTGTATATGGGTCTGGAAATGGTTGTTATCTAAACCACTCTGCGCATGATCTAACGCCATTTTACCAATAACCTGAGCCCTTATTCCTATGGTCTCTCTTCTATTTAACCAAAACAAAATACCCCCGCCAATATTGAATGAAACATTAGTATTTTCAATACTAAAAAATCCTACACCAGCATTAGCATAGAAATCTACCCATGTAGAGTTTGGGAAAATTTTATTGCCAAAATAATATTTTACGTGTG
>Ga0213858_10000058_pt1 | contig 46229 bp, 54 predicted proteins | sample PICome_FD_160122 | JGI IMG/M metagenome (GOLD analysis project Ga0213858, IMG submission 160122) | Coastal seawater microbial communities near Pivers Island, North Carolina, United States - PICO245 | ecosystem: Environmental > Aquatic > Marine > Coastal | place: USA: North Carolina | collected... | reverse complement strand
AACTCTACAAAAAGAAAATCTTCCTTATATAAAGCCTGATCAACTTAAGAGAATATTTACAATTTATAAAAAGACTGTAAAACCTGCGTTAATTGAAAATAATGATATGAATGATATATTTAAATTTAACGATACAGTTGGTGACTCAACATCACAAAATGTTTTCATAAGATATGCTAAGGATTACTTTAATATAGATTCAAAGTCTAAGAAGGGAAGTAAAGCAAATCCTCTGACAGCAATTAAAGATATGTTTATACATAGCAGACGTGGCTTTATAAAGTTTAATATTGATGCTCTAGAAAGTGAATTTTCTTATAATTCAAATACAGACAGAAATTGTAGCAAACAAGTCGTGAAATATTTGGATAATATGGTAGATTATTATTGCTACTTAGTTTACAACGCTGCATTAGGCTTAAAAGAAGATAAATTTGACAAAAACAAGAAATTGCCAGAATTAAAAAGAAGTCTATTTGGTAATATTGATCCAGGATTTAACAATTTAGTTAGTCTGAGAGATGATCAATTAAGTTCTTTAAATAAAATGAAAGACGATTTATTATCAATGATTAATTTAGGAAAACTTAAATCAATTAAGGAATCAAGACAAACTATGCAAAGAAAACAAAAAGATGACGTATATCTTTTAGGTAAGTTAAGTAGTTTGTTATTTGAAGAGAAGATTGAGGCTAATGTTCCTAAAAAGAAAAAAGTTAAGACAAAGAATATAGATGAAGTTAACTTAAGACAAGAGTGGCTTAAACTATGGGATATATAGTAAATAAAGAGGAGACTTATAAATGAAAATTAGTAGTAAGTTAATGCTTAAGTTAATGAAAGAAGAGTATGATAAGAGGGTAGAGTATCATTTAAAAGAAATAGAGACTAAAGATAAAAAAAGAAATATAAATTTAGTTCAGGATGCAAAAGGTTTAAAAGTTAGAAACAAGCAAGGTTTAGAGTTAACTATTGAGGATTTTCAAGTAATTGATAATGTTGAGTACATTGTATTGAGACCACCAGAAATGGCAAGAAGTGGAGTCGAAGAGGAGATGGATATTCAAGAGCCACAGTCATCTGCTGATTCTTTAAGTTCGCTAATAGATAGTGAAGGTGAATCAATGGAATTGCAAGCTGATGGTATCTTTGAAGATGAAAATGGTGGTGTGCGTGGAGATTTAAGAAGCAAAAGTTCTAAAATGGATTATAAAAGAACGTTTAAAGACTTTGACGCAAATTATAATTCTTTAGAAAATAGCGACATAAGAGACGGTTTAGTATATGTTAAAATAACAGATTTTGAGAAAGAGTATAGTCTATAATGAATATTCAAGAAATTATTAAAAATGCTGTAGATACAACTTTAAACGAAAGAGGTATTAACAATCATAATAAAAATAAAGTTAAAACAGAAGAAAAACAGAAGACTCTAGCAGAATCTTATGTAGTTGAAGCAGGAAAGTTTAAGTTACAAACTGAGTTATTATCTGACAAAAACAAAAGATCGCATCAAGAATTATTTGAAGGTTATGCTAAAAAATTAAATGATGTATCAAACAAAATAGATGGGTGTGATAAGGGTAGTGCTAATTTAAATAACTCTGAATTTAGAAGTTTAAAAGTAGACGAAGTTTATAATCATAATGCTGTTTTTTTGCATGGCTTATTTTTTGAAAATATAAGTGACTTAAATAGTACAATAGCTGTTGACAACTTGTCTTATATGAAATTATCTAGAGACTTTGGAACGTTTGATAAATGGCAAGAAGATCTTGTTGCATGTTGTTTATCAGCAAGAAATGGTTGGGCTGTAACGTATTATGACATGTTTTTAAATAGATATGTTAACACAGTTATTGATTTGCATAGTGATAATGTAATGATTGGAATGTTTCCAGTTATAGTTATTGATTGCTGGGAGCATAGTTATTATAGAGATTATCTTAAAGATAGAAAGTCATATGTTTTTGGAATGATGAAAGAGCTCAATTGGTCTGTAATAGATAATCGTGTTAAAAAAGCAGAAAACATAGCAAAAGTTTTAAGGTCTTAATTATGAGTTATAAAAAATTTTCACGATCAGTTAAAAGTTTACTTGAAAACAATGGATCTGTTCCTCTTCATATACTGTTAGAAAAAGAAGAAGATTTATCAGATATGTTTGATGATCCAAGTTTAGAAGATGAAGGTGACGACTCTCAAGGTGAAGAAGAAACTGAAAAATCAGATGATGAGTCTAATGAAGAATCATCAAAAGAAACAGAGAGTTCAGAAACTCCAGAAGAGGGAAGTGATGATAATCCTTCTCAAGATCAGCTAGATACTGAATTGCAAGGTACTAAAGTAGCTTTAGAAAAAATACAAAATTTCTATTCAAAGTTTGGACAAAGTGAAGACTCAGAACCTTTAGGCTTACAAAAAATATCTGACTATATAAATAGTTACGTTAGTAGTGTCGATCTTAAAGATAGTGATACAGAGCCTCCAATAAAAATTCAAGGTGAGAGTAAAAGAAAATATTCTTTAAGCAACAAAAATAGCATAAAACATTTCTTAAACGAAAAAGTAGATGCTGAAGAGGTAGCAAATGATATTGAAGCTGTTAACAATATTATAGATAAAGGCTCTGAGCTTATTGATCAGTTTAAAAAAGGAAAAGAGTTAAATATTCCTAGGTATGTAGAAGCATCTATTAATGCTTATAGAAACTTTGATTCGTTATTTTCTAAAGAAAGTATTATTAAACAAGCAACAATAAATTTGATAGTATTAAATTCAGGAGCAAAAGCAGAAGAAAATATTACAGAGTTTGAAGAGTTGTTTCACGAAGAACTTCATAAACAATTTGGTATTGAATATGAAGAGCATGCTTTAATAACGAAACCTTTTCATACATCAACTGGTGCTATGAAACAATCATAATGAATGAAAAAAAAATAACAAAAAGAGTTATAAACGACAAATCAGTTCACATAACAATGCCTGGTACAGTTCATAGACAGCTTCGTGCTTTTTTGTTTTTAAAAGAAATTTCTATGCAAGAGTTTTTTAAAACAATCGCTGAAAAAACAGTTTTAAAAGACAATTACTTAGAAAAAATTATAGACGAGAGAGTAAAAGAAATCAAAGAGAAAAAGTTAAATAATCTTAGAAATATTGATGAGAAAGATTTATACGATGCTATTGAAAAAAATTCACCATTTAAAAAATAAAGTTGTTAAAAAAGCAACTGATATTGTTGAAAAAGAAATTAATGCTGTTTATACACAAGAATCTAAAATAGAAAAATTAGAAAAGCAAATTGAATATCTTGAAGAGCAAATTAAAACTCAGAACATTCTTAATCAAAATTTAACTAAAAATTTAGACATGCAAGAAAAAGATAGAGAGAAAATGACTAAAGATATTCAAATTATTGTTGCAGCTTTAAAAGATGTTTATATATTAGTTGAAAATAGTTTGCAAGATCCAGAGATTTTAGAAAGTTTATTTTTAAAAAAAAAGAATAAAAACGACATATTCCACTAGATATTAATGACATTAATTTAATATTTAGTTAAATAAATCAAGGAATATTATATATGACCAAGTTAAATGAGTCTCAATTGCGTAGTATTATACGCAATGAATTATTCAATAATCAGATAAACGAAATATTTCAAACTGATTCTGTAGAAAATATAGCTTACAATAAAGATAAGCCTGGACCAAACATATCTGGAGATCAAGAGTATGAAAATAGTTTTGATATAGAAAGTGATATGCCAATCCTACCTAGCGATATTACATCAGATCCGACACTTTTAAAAGTTGTTCATAACGTAACAGATAAAAATTATTCACCTAAGAATAAAAAAGAACTAAGATCTGCAGCATTATCTTTAATTGATAATTATAACGATCTTGAAAGTGAAGTTGTTATCAAAAAAGCGTGGTCTAATTTTAAACAAGTTTTAAACAAAGTGTGTGAAAAATGAAAAATAGAATAGTAAAAAAAAGAGTTGAAAAACTTTTAGAGTCTAAAAGCAATAATTATAAGAAAAAATATTTTATGCTAAGCATATTGGCTAATTCAAAAGCTAGCAGTAATGAATCGATAATGTCAGAAATATTTTCTTTATGCGAAACATTAAATAGAACAAATGGTCAAACTCCAACGACTGATTATTTAAATGACTTACATAAAAGAGTTTTATACATTTCTGGAATGAAAACTAAATTAGTTGAATCTAAAAATAAAAACTTAAATAGATTTATTGAAATGTTTTATTCTTCAAATGATGCTTATGATATTATTAACGAAGAACTTTCAAACATTAAAACAAACATAGATAAACAAGTAGATAATAAATTATTAGAAACATTAATGACAGGTATTAATTCAAACTTTAATATTATGCTTGAAAAAAATACTTTAGGATCTTTATTTGGAGAGTCTTATACAAAAAGTAATATAGTTGATTCAACTTCAATGTTTGATGATATACAAGGTCCAACTGAACAGGAACTTTCACAAATAGCTGATGAAGAAGATGAATTTGATTTGCCTCAAGAAGAAGTAATACAAAGTTCAGGTGGTAAAACAGTTGATAAAATAATAAAAATTTTTAGTCCTATAGTTGGTAATGATCCTCAAAAAATGTCTAAAACACAGATTGCTAAAAAATTAGGTTATACAGGAAACGGTAAATATAAGCCTGGGCAAAAGCATGCAGTTCTTACTGGCTGGGATGTGCTAGAAAGAGATGTAACAAAAAAGATGGATCCTAATAGAAGCAAAACAGGAATGTCTATTGTTGCAAAAAGAAAATGGTGGATTATTAAGTCTATTGAATGTTGCTTAATGCTAGAAAAACAATCAAATTATTTTCTAGGGCTTTCTGATCAAGAAAAATCTAGGCTTTCTTTAGATGCTGAACAAGCTCAAGTAGTTCAGAGTGTTGTAGCAAGTAAAAGAAGATCTAGTAAAAAATTAAATGACACAGATATTAGAAATTTAATATCAGCAACGCATAATGAGCTAATAAAAGGTGATTATGATTTAAATGATAAAAGAATAACTGAGCATAATCTGATGATTATCTTAAAGCAAGCGTCATCTTCAAGACCAGAAAAAGCTCAAGAGTTTGAAAATGATTTAAATATAATGTATCCCTTAAGAGATACTCGTGCAGAATTTGATAAAGTTCCTACTATGTCTGATGAAGAAAAGTCTGAATTAGAAATGCAAAACATCGAGTTTGATAAAAAATACGATGAAGAAGTAAGTTTAGAAGATGAAGTTGAAGACGATAAAGAAATTATTGAAAAAGAACAAGCTATAAAAGATATTATTAGTTCTACACCAGTAAGAATGACAGTTGCTGATTTTAGCAAATACATGGAAGAACTTAATAAAGATTTAAAAAGACTAGGTGAGTTAGAAAAGAAAACGCAATCTTACATTAACCCTGATATATTTAAGCCATTCGAAACTGATTCAAAAGGAAATATTATACCTGACATAAAGCAAATTCCAGATGTTATTCCTGCTGAAGGTTTGACACCTGAAGAAAAGCAAGAAATGGAAGACATTATTGCAAAAATTGCAGAAAAAGATAGAATTACTATTTTAAACTATGATCAGCGTGGAGAAATCTATGATGAGTTAGTTAACAAATCAGTTTCTGTTGATGAATTTATTTCATTTATGAAAAGCTTTAAATTAGACAATATTGACAAACCAGTTACTTGGGAAGATGTTGCTAGAAGTTCATACGGTGACTTTTCTAGAGCAAATGCTTCAAGACAATACGGCGTAAAAGCTTGGCTTAAAGGAACATTTTATTCTTTCTCTTCAGACGATAAAGCGCAGATTTATTCTTATCTTGCAGAAAGATGGTATGATAGATTAAAACAATTAGATTTAATTGATGACAAATCTTTTGTAGAAATACCTTCGAAAACAGGTAATGAAAAAGACGACAAAGTCATACCTGGAAAAGTTTTAAGAGACTTAGAAGCTAAAGGCAAATATAAAAGAAGTGACAAACTTAACACAATATCAGATACGTTAGAAATTATTTCTCAATATACAAGTCCAAAATATGTTAAAAGATATTTTGATGAAAAAAGAGATGATGCTTTAGAACAAGGTGTTCAAGAAAAAATTCAAAGCTTAATGCAATATGCAGATACTGAAGAAGAATATGATATGCTTTTAAAGCGTTTATCTGAAGAAGATAAAGATACAGCAGCTTATGCTGTAATGAATACAATGTTTACAGGAAATTCAGGATTTAGAATATTTGCGACAGGAATGTTAAAAGAATATTATAATCAAATTGTTTGGCCAAATACAGAAGTTTCTTTAGCTGCAGCAGTAAGAGATTATTTTGCAAAAAATTATAATGGTGTTGTTGGTAAAAGTTTAACAACTGGTTTAGGCTCTGATACAGTTAAAGAAGAAGAAGGTAAAGCTTTATTTAATAAAATAATTTACCTTGTTATGCAAAGAACAGGTATAAGTTCTACAGGAAGCAGAGTTCCACAAGTAGGAGATAGCAGAGCAGAGCAAGAAGCATATTTCTTAGGGCAAGCAGATCCGAGAGGTGATTTTGCTGCTGCTGTAGAAAAATATAATAGTTATTTAAGAAAAATAAATGCTGAGCTTGGTAAAAATATTCCTTTATTAACAAGAAAAAATGGACAGCCTTTTGATAAATCAGATACAAAATTACTTCTTGATGACATGTTTGATGAAACAAACGGAGTTATTGGTAAAGTTGCAGGACAGCTAAAAAGATTAAATAAAGTTAGTGCTAACGATATTATTACATGGATTGGTGATTATCCTGAAGCTAAGCTCGATCAAGCAATTGTTCTTGGTATGTCTTTAAGCGACTTTTATAGAAGAACAGATACAGATCCTATGCTGACTATTCCTATTACTGCAATTGGTAAAGATACTAAAAAAGCTTTAGAAGACTACAAAAAGAAGCATAAAGGTAATTTATTATCAAAAGATTTTGTTGAATACTTAGATGATTATTACGGATACGAACCAATTGACATAAAATCAAAAGGATCATCTAATCCTGGCGGGAAATCATTCCAGTGAGAAAAAAATATGTATTTACAAAGTATTATGTCAAATTACTTAAATGAAAATAAAGATAAATTTGAAGTTGAAAACTCTTTCAAGCCTATAAAACCTAAGAATAAAACTTGGGATTTTGAAGAAAAAAGAATGACAAAGTCTTTTGAATTTGAAGAAATGAAATTTTTAGAAAGATTTATTGTAGAAATAATAAAGTTTAATAGAGAAACAGATGCAATTATAGAAACAAGATTTAAAGAATATTCTGTAGGAATTATAATACATTCTCTGTCATCAGAAATTTCTGAAATAGAAATCGAAGCTTCAAAAGATATTGATAAAATTAAGAAAGATGTAATGTATTATTATGCAACCTGAATTACTTTCTGAATTAAATAAAAATAAAAATAATGTTTTTATGAGCAAAGAATTAGAAGACATTATGTCTAAAGATTTGTCTGCTGATAATAATTGCTCTATAATTTTATTTAATGAATCAATTAAAGGCAGTATTTTAAAGCTAGAAGAAAGTAAAAAAAAATTAAAAGTAGTTGTTGAAACTTTAAATAAAGATTTAACGTGCTTTAAATTAAACAATTTTTCTAAATTGATATTTTCTAATAGAGATGTTATTGACTTAGAAAAAAGCTTATTGTCATATAAAGCATATTTATATAAGAATAAATGCATTTTAAAGTTAAAATTAACCAAAGAAAGCGAGAATAATTGTGGAATTTGAATTTGATAAATTTGTTAATGACTTAGATAAAAGAGAAAATATTGTTAAAGAGCAAAAAAAAGTAAACGAAGAAATTGCTGAGCAAGATAGATTACGTAGACTTAGAGCTGAACAGTATCATGAAAGATGGCAAAATAGAATTAAGTGGGAAAAATAATGAAAAATTTATTAGAACAAATTCAGCTATTATTAGAGCAAAGTAATAGTCCAGAAAATTCTAAAGCAAGTAAAGAGATAAAAGACTATTCAGAAAAGTTACAAGATGACATAGATGACGGCGACTTTCATGCTAAAAAAAAGAAGAAACAAGTCTCTGGGCAAAAAGAAGAAGATTTAAACTCTCTTTCTAAAAAAGATTTAGACAAGAAAGAAGATGAAGTTGAAGATTCTCCTGAAGAGGAAAACGTTCCAACACCAGATGAGTCACCTTCTACAATAAACTTAGCAGATGCAATGAGTTTTGAAAACTTAATAGATACATTAAATCAATTTAGAGCAGCGCAATCTTTTACAGATAAAAAAGTTTCTGCTGGTTTAAAAAATTATTTTAACAAACTAGAAGAAAACGAGAAAAAAGTTTTGCATGTATTTATTAAAGGACTTATTCAAGTAACAATGCTAAACGTTGATGGAAATGCTGCATATGCACCATCAGATTTAATGTTTAAAATAAATAAAACAGGATCTGCTTCAAGTGAAAAAAAGAAGTCACAGCAAAGAAAGATTGATGCTAAAGAAAAAGCAAAAGCGTCTGAAACAAAGCCTATTGTTACAGTCGGACCTAAATGATAAATTATTTGTCACCATATAACTTAAAGAGTATTAATAAAATATCAGATTATCTTTTATTAATAAAAAATATTTTTAGAATTGCTGAATATTATGGTGCACAAACAAAAATAAAAGGTGATTTATTTTACGTTAGATGGAGTATAAATAAAAAAAAGTTTGTTATAGACTACGGAACAAGTAAATATAGAGATATAGAAGGTATTGATTTAGAAAATATTAACCTTTATTACAAAGATGAACTTAAAGATAATATGTTAAACTTACTTAGTATTTTAAATAGTGATAAAGTTTACATAGAATTTTTTAAAAAATTTAATTTAATTAAAAACGAAACAAAATTTATAGCTTTTGTTTTTAACAAAGAAAATAGAAAATACTTTCCAATAGGTTTATTTCAAAGATGTGAGTCAAAAAAAAGAAAAGGTGTATACTCAAAAAAATTTAAAAGTATTTTAATTAATAATGAATATTCTTTTTTAAAAGAGTTAAGCAGCTTACATACTCAATTTTATTTAGAAGAATTTTATAAATTAAAAAACTACGCAAGATTATACGAAAACTTTATTATAAAATCAAAGTCAGAATTAGTAAGAATTAAAATAGATAACAAAATTAGTGATTATTATTTATTTGATATGATCTTAGAAGATTCTAATATAACATCAAAAAATTTACAAACTAAATACTATCAAAAAATACTGACAAATAATATTGCTTATAAAACTTACATAGAAAACAAATCAGAAATTATTTTATACTATTTACATAATTTTTTTGTAAACTATCTTAAAAATATCTTAAATAAAAAAGAAAGCTTAATAATAGTAGACCAAGCAAACAATATTTTTTACAAGATATCAGAAATCAATATAATAAAAGAAAACAAAACTGAAGATGATAAAATACTGTTACCATTAATTCCATTTACAATATGAATATAGATAAAGAAATAATAGAGCTATTAGAAGACTTAAATCAATTTTATAAAGATGACAATTGGCTGACAGTTAAAAAATTCTTAGTAAGATACTTAAATCCAATCTTAAGAAAAAAGTTTACAACAAGGAACTTTAAAACTAAAAAGCACACACTTAATTTATTTGAAAAAGAAATAATTACTTATTATTACAAAAGTTTTAATATTCAACTAAGGTTATACGATGAAGACTTACACAAAGAAGAAGAAATATCTTAAGATAAAAAATAAAAAAATAATTAAAGAAGGATCTTGGGAAACTGCTGGAAATGATTTAGCACCTTGGGCACAAATTGCCAGAGTTGCTTTAAAAGGAGCATGGGCAGCTTGGCGAAGAATGTGGAATTCAACAGTTTCTTTGCCTTGGAAAATAGCGTGGGCTGCAGGTAAAGGAAAAGATATAAGCCAAGTATGGGAAACATACAAAGCAAATGATCAGACTTTAAAAAAAGAGCAAGAAACAATTATTAGTCAGACAGGTGTCAAGGATACTGTTGAAGCATTTGCAGCATTTTGTAATCCTGCAGCTTTAGTTTTAGATAAATGGAACGAAACAGATCTTAGAGAATATCAGAAAACAATAGAAGATGTCTCTAGAGAAAACTGGAATAATACTGTTGGATATGTATTTCCTGAATTAATTATTGATGAAAAAGCATCTTCTTTAAGAAAAAATGCTGAATTGGCTTATTATACATTTGTGAACAGTACTTCTCCGTATTTAGAAAGTGTAAAACCTTTATCAAATATTCAATCATACGAAGATTATCTTAAGAACAAAAGTAATTCTCCTTCAAAGTTTAATGATGAGCTTAGCGTTGCATCAAACATATCAAAAAATAATGATGAATATAAAGCGTTTATTCAATATACAGTACAATCAGTTGATCAAAACTTAGAAATTTTCAAAGATTTAAAAACTTCAAAAGAATATAATAATTTAAAAAATAAATTACTTGATCCAATAATATCAGGAAGTAGCATTACTACAAGTAAAGCAGCTGATTTTATAATATCTGATGATAGCATAGGAAAAGCTTTGCTAACTTTAGCATATGTTTTTAAAAACAATAAAAATGAAATAAAGCTAAATTTTGATAAATTTAAAAAAGGTAAAACATTTATTTCGCCTAAAAATAAAGATACTTCAGAACCAAAGCCTGAGCCAAAGCCTGAACCAAAGCCTGAACCAGATGCGAAAAAAGAAAATGTATATACAAAATATTTAAATAAAAGTCTTTTAATAAAAAACAAAACATTAACGACAAGAGATAATATATTTGAAGCAAATGATTCAGAGTCTAATGAGCAAAATAAAGAAATAGAACAAAGACTAAGAAATGCAATAAATGAACATTTTAACAATCTTAAAATAATAAATTCAGTTCTTAATGTTAGTATTTTTTATATATATTTAATTATACTTAATTCAATATATCAAGTTCACAGTCAGTTTATAGAAGATATTATTGAAGAAAAAAACTTTAATAACAAAAGCGAAATTCAAGGTTTAATATTTAGTGAAGATCTTCCAAAAGAACCTAATCAAAAAAGTTTTAAAGAATCAAAAAAGATCGTTGAAGAGCTTTCGAAAAATATAACAAATTTGATAAAAGATGTTTTAAACAATAAAGATATTAATAAAGGTCTTGTTAAGTTTGATCAAGCACCAGTTGACTTATTATTAAGAAATTTTAAAGAAACAAAATATACAACTGATCTTTTGGATGAAATTAAAAACGTTATTAACGAAAACGATAATCAACCTATTGGTATTCTCATAGATAAAATGGCAAAAGGATTAGATTTAGAAAAAGATCAAGTTTTAGAAGTATTTAACGAAGATCCTAATAATTTAAAAAATATAAATAGAGTTTTTAATTTTGCTGCTAATTTAAAAACATGGCAAGAAAGTATTTCAGAAATAGCAGATCAAATAAAATCAATTGATAATATAATAAGCAATGCTGAAAAATTGCAATCAAATATAAAAAATATAAATATTGACAATTTAATTAAGCCTTACTCAGAAATTGCAGGCCTTTCAGATAAAATTAAGAACTCAATTATTACAATAAAATCTATTGATTTAAATTCTATTAAAAGCGAATTACGTAATTCTTTGTCGACAATATTACAAAATAGCAAAAACTTTTCTTCATCAATTGAAAACAAAGAAAAAATTGTTAGTATAATAATGAATATTGAAGCTCCTAAATTTGATTTAACTGCTACAGAAAACACATATCAAGATATAGGCACAAATTTTACAACTACTTACGTCTTACCAAATGAAAAAGAAAAAGAAAGTGAAAACCAAGGATGAAGTTTATACAACCCGAAATATTTTATGAGCAAACACACGATGGCTTAACTAATGGTATGCCTTTTATGCGTATTGAAAATGATACAAATATTCCAAATGCTTTATTTATAGCAGCTGCTTCTAATTTTGAAAATAAAAATAAAGAAGTAGAAGAAGAAGAAATTTGTGATATAGCTATTCAAATGTATGTAAATAGTGAAGTTTTAAAATCTGTTTTAGATGAAGAAACATACGACGTTATAAGAAAAGATTTAGGTTTACTTCCTCTAAAAGAAGCACAAAAAAAATAAATTTTAATTTATAAATTTAGTATAAATTTCTTATAATGAAAAAAAACAGGAAATTTATATGTACGAAGTAGGACAAATACTCTATACAGTAATAGAAGAAAAGCAAATTGTAATACCTGTCAAAGTTGTTGAGCAAGTTACAATAAAAACTTTAGAAGGTGAAGAGACAAACTATAAGCTATTACTACCTAATAATAAAAGTCAAAAAGTAGATTCAACAAAATTCAGTAATCTTTACACTGACATAGACAAAGTCGAATCTTTGCTTTTAGAAAATGCAAAGTCTGCAATTGATAAAATGTTGCTAGATTCAATTTCACTAGAACAAGACTTTTTTAAAACTAATGTAGAAACACAAAAGTGTAAAGTTGAAAATAATGATATTAAAATAAATTTAGGCGACGGAACAGTTGCTAATTTAAATAAAGAAAGCTTTGACAAATTAACAAATCAAGAAGAACTACAAAAAAAAACATGAATAATATATTAATTTTAGACGGTTACAATTTAATTTATAGAGCAAGACATACAGCAATGAGAAAAGGAAACAACTCTACTATTTTCAATTTCTTTAGAAGTATTAGGCCTTTAATAGAAAAGTTTAACCCGGATATTACCTATTTTGTTTTAGAAGGAAAGCCTAAGGCAAGAATCGAAGCAGATCCTAATTACAAAGCGCAAAGAACTTATCATGACAAAGATGACTTTAGACGTCAAAGAAAAGAAATAATTAGCTTGATTAAAAAGTATTATCCGTTTATTGTCGCAAGGCATAGCGATTACGAGTGTGATGATATTATTAATTACCTAGCAAATGTTAAACACGCTGAAAACAGTGTAACAATAATATCATCCGATACAGACTTTATTCAAAGTATTAATGAAAACACTAAATTGTATAGTCCTATAAGGAAAACATTCATTGAAGCAACTCAATATGATTATGTTAAATGGAAAGCTTTAGTAGGTGATAAATCTGACAATATTGAAGGATTTAAAGGTATTGGTGATAAAAAAGCAAAGTTATTATTAGAGAATAATGAAAAGCTTTTAGACTTATTAAGTAACGAAGAAAATAAAAACAAGTTTGAGCTTAACCAATTTATGATTAGATTTCATGATTTAGGTAAAGATCAAGATAATATAGAATTTACATTACCAGAAGAAAGCATAGAATGGAATAGTCTTAGAGAAATATTTCAAAATTATGAGTTTAAATCTTTAACAGATAAAGATTCTTCTTGGCAAAAATATATAAATACATTTGACAATCTCGAAAGGAACATTAAACATGTCAGTTGAAACACTATTAGATAACAATATTATTCAGGAACTTAGACAAAGAAGTATTATTAGTCAAGAAGAAGTTGCAATTAATTCAGGCGATTTATTTTACGCTAAAAATGTCTTAACAAACGAAAGAAGAATGCTTGAATCAAGCACAATTACAAATTTAAACAAAAACGAATCAGTAGCAAGTAGCGGAAAAACTTTACTAAAAGGGTAACAATTAATGTCAAATTCAATATATTTTGACGCCATGGCACAAAATTCTTTAAAGTCTGGTGTTAAAAAATTATGTGATGCAGTATCTATTACAATGGGTCCGAGAGGAAAATTGGTTCTTATTGAAAAAAATAATGAGCCACCTCATCTTACAAAAGATGGTGCTACAGTTGCAAAGTCTATTGTTTTAGATGACAGAGTCGAAAACTTAGGTGCTAGCTTACTTAAGCAAGCAAGTGAAAATACAGCAAGTATTGCAGGTGATGGTAGTACTACCTCAACTGTTTTAGCTAAAGAACTTTATTTTAGAGCATCACAGGCTTTACACACTGGTATAGGATCACCTTCAGAAATTAGTTTATTGTTAAATAAACACATTAATAGTTTAATTTCTATTTTAGAAGAAAAAGCAAAAAAAGTTTCTTCTAATGACGAGATAAAACAAGTAGCAACAATTTCTGCGAATGGCGATGAATATATTGGAAACTTAATTTCTAATGCTATGTCTGAGGTTGGAACATCAGGATTAGTTACAGTAGAAAAGTCTAAAACAACTAATACAGAATTAAAACTTGTAAGAGGTGTTAAGATTGATAGAGGTTATGTTTCGCCTTATTTTATTAATGATAGTGAAAAACAAAAAGTAAGCTTGGAAGATCCTCTAGTTCTAATACTTTCTTGTAAGCTTAATTCTCTATCAGAAATACTACCTATTTTAGAAAAATGTCATCAATCAAATAAACCTTTGTTTATTGTTGCAAATGATTACGATCAAGAAGCAATTCAAGCTTTGCTAGCTAACGTATCAAAAGGCTTATTACAACTTTGTGCTGTTAGATCTCCTTTTTACGGTGAGAAGAGAAATCAAATCTTAACAGACTTAGCTAAAGCTTTAGGTACAAAGGTTTACTACGAAGTTGATGAAAAAGAAATGTCTGACATTCTTCTTTCAGACTTAGGTTCTTGTAAGAAAATAGAAACAACGCATAATGAAACTATTTTTGTAGAATCAAAAAATATAGAAGACTCTGAAGAAATATCTAAAGATATTGAGAAAAAGCTTGAAGATAAAAATATCTCTAAAGAAGAAGAAGCATTTTACAAACAACGTCTTATAATAAATAAAGGTGTGGTTGCAGTTCTTTCAATTGGTGCTCATACAGAATCAGAGCTTTTAGAGCTTGTTGACAGAATAGATGATGCACTTCATGCAACAAAAGCTGCGATTGAAAGTGGATTTCTTCCAGGCGGAGGTATTGCTTTAGCAAAGTCAGGCTTTAAACTTTTAGAAGATAGTTCATCAGATGAATCTTTGTTGTCAAATACAGTAAGAAAAATTGTATACGATGCTTGCTTAGCACCTATTAGACAAATCCTAAAAAATGCTGATCTTTCTGTAGACTATATTATTGAGATGATTAAAGACACAAAAGACTTTAATTATGGCTTTAATGTTAGAGAAGAAAAATATTGTGATATGATTGAAGCAGGTATAATCGACCCACAAAAAGTTACAGCAACAGCATTGCAAAATGCTGTAAGTGTTTGCAATTCACTACTATCAGTAGGTTGTGTTGTTTTAAATAATGATTATCAATCGCAAGGAGTACAGCTAGTTCAACTTTCTGATGATATGTATTAATATGTACTAATGAAAGTGAGGCGTCATGAATGATATCGATCTTATAATCTATAATGAGATTTATAAAAAACAACAAGAAATTCAAACAGATAATAGAATACAGCTAGAGATTCCTATGCACTATAACGATAGAGCAGATGAAAATAAAAGAAAAGAGAAGCAAGAGGAACCTAGACGTGTAATAATAATTGATTTATAATTATATTATAAAAAAAATAATCAAAAGGAATTAAATTGATTAATACACAACTTTCACAAAAAATTAAGAACAATCCACTATTAACACGAAGACAAGAATTCGATTTAGCTAAAAGAATTCAGCAAGGTGATCTAGAAGCAAGAAAAAAATTAATTGAATCAAACTATAGACTTGTTTTGTCTATTGCTAAAAAATACCATAGAGAAGAGTTTAACTTTGAAGATCTTGTTCAAGAATCAAGTATTGGCTTAATTAAAGCTGTAGATAAATTTGATCCAGACTTAGGCTATAAGTTTAGTACATATGCTTGCTGGTGGATAAAACAATCTGCTTTACAATATATAAATGAAAATGCAACAAATATAAAAGTTCCTGTTCATTCTAGACTTTTAAATGCAAAAATTAAAAATGCAATGAAAGACTTTGAAGACAACAACGGAAGACAGCCTTCAATACAAGAATTATCTAAAATAGTAGATGAGACACCTAAGAAAATAAAATATACTCTTAAAGCTAACAAAAGAACTTCTTCTCTAGAAAAATCAATTGATGATGATAATTCAAACAATAATTTATTAAATAAAGTTGAAGATGAAAGTATATACGTTAATCCAGAAAAGCGTTTAGAACAAAAAGAATTAAATAATATTATTAGACAAAGCTTAAGCTTACTTACAGCAAAAGAAGAAAAAATAATTAGACTTAGATTTGGAATAACAGAAAGTAGCGAAAACGTCGAAAAATTTCCAATAACTAAAGAAATGATGGAGTACTTATAAAATGAGCAGCAAAAAATATGTAACAACTAATAATTTTGAAGGCATGGGATATTACGATATTGCTGATCGTATGACAAAAGATGGTGACAAAATGAATCACTCAACAGCAAGAAATATTGTGCTTAGAAGCTTTTGTAAAATAGTAAAAAACATATCAGAAAGTTATGGTGTAAAATATGATGCTGAAAAAATAAAAGATATTGCAAAATCTCCTGACTTTCAAAATGCGATAGTTACTATTATGAAAGGTGAATTAAAATGAAAAAACAATTAATCAAATATCCTTTATTTCAAAAAAGAAGAAAATTTAACCCGATAATTTTATTTAGAAATAATCCACAACTTAGCTATGAAGAATTTGTTTCTTTTTTAGAAAGAAAAACTGTTGAGTCTCCTGGTGAAGAATATTACAATAGAGTTAAAAAAACCTTTGAATCCTATTTAGAAAAAGATACTCCTGAAGCAAAAGTTGTTGAAGAAGTCAAAGAAAACAAAGTCTTAGAAGCTCAAGAAGTATCTCAAGAAATAAAAGTAGAAGAAGTCAAAGAAAATAAAAGTGTAGTAACTCATAAAAAGACTAGACGAAAAAGAAGAAAAGAAAATGAAAAACCTAGCAGTGACGAAGCAAGTTCAAATGAATGAACTCTTTCCTTGCGAAAGATTTAATTTATATAATTTTGTTTATGAGTATAAAATAGAAAAATGTTTAAAGTCTAATAACAATTTAAATCTTTTGAATAATAAAGATATTTATAATATAAATTATAAAGGTAAAAGTTATTATGGCAAAAAAAGACGATATTATACTGATTATTGCTAAATCATTTTCAAAAGATCCTCTTACTATTAAAGAATGTGAATGTTGTGCTTTATTGACAATTTCAGAATTAATGGTTGAGTATGGTCTGAACGATATTCAAGCAAGTCAAGTTATGAATTGGTGTGTTATTTCTAAGAGAAAACTAAATCAAAACAAAGAGCTTTTAGAAGAAAACTTTTTTAGTAGACTTTTTGGTAGAAAAAAAGAAGTTAAAGTAACTCCAGAAAAAGTTAAACAAGTAATTAGTTCAACACTAAAAAACAGTTTATTTGTACAATATATGAAGTTAATTAAAGTTCATATTAATCAACTTGACAGTCAAACTCAATCATCAGTTGATATTGATGATGGAATTCAATATGACAATGTTAGAATTAAACCAAAAGCTTTTCAATTAAGAAAACTTATAAAAGAAAATTTAGAAAAATGCTATGACTTTTTTGAGAATCTTTCTAGAAATCCACAAAGTTTTGATCCAAGTCAATTTAAACTTATGCTTGAATCATTAGAAAGTATTCTTACAAAAGGAGAATTAGATTATCTTAATGCCTTAGAAAGATCACTCGAAAATCCAAATGTCACTGGAAGTAAAGCAATGACATTTCAATTTAGAGGTGCAACATTTAGTCTACTAGGTTTTAGTAGAGCTTTTAATAATCATATAGTTAAAAACTTTAACAACAATAAAGTTGAAGGATTAAAAAGTTTTACTTATGATGCTTATAGAATAGTTGTGGATGACTTAATTAAAAGTAAAGGTATTAAAAACAAAAGAGACGAAAAAGCTAGACAAATTGAATTAGAAAATAGAAGTTTAATAATTAAAACAATCGCAGACGTTTGTTTTGAAATGGTAAATGAAGTTATGGATCTTTACGAATCATCTGACTTTTTCAAAACTTCAGGAAGAATACAAAATAAATTCTTGACTTCAAAAGTACAAGACTCACAAAACACTCCTTTTGCAAAAATGTCGCCTCCACTCGGGCATCATTTAGACGGTGTAACAACAGGACACAGAAACAGAAGATACTAAATATGAATAAATTATTGTCACTAATTTTGACGGGATTACTATTAATTAATTGTTCTTTTTCAAAAGAAAATTCAATAAGTTTTGAAAAACCAATAATCACAACATCTTCAGGAGAACTAGTAACAATAAAATATAACGCTGATACTGAATACAAAACGGTAAAAGGTAGCTTAGTTGATAGCTATAATTCTTTAATAGAAGAATATAAACAACAAAACTTTGGAGAAGAATATACAATTAATAGAATTCTTCTAAATAAAAATTTAAACTTTTATGAAAACTACAGGATTAAATTAACTTTTAGCGATGAAAGCTATGAAGATGTAAGATATATTCCTTTAAATATCAATCCATCAGTATTTATCAACTCTATCTGTTCATCAAGAAATTGTGATAGCTTATCAGGAAATATTTTAAATAATTCAAATTTTAAAATAAACATATCAACATATAGACTTCAGCCTGTAAAATTTATTTACAATATTGTTACTCCTTATAATAGCTACGAGTACAATAACGTATATAATTCTCCAGTATCTGAAGATAGTATTACAATAAATTATATCGATGCTATTCCGGAAGATGTTTCTTATTATATTGCTTTGATAAGAATAGAAGCATATGATATTGATAATAACTTTGCTTATACAGAAATACCAATAAAAGTTGTAAGACCTATTGAAATAAAACATTTTGGAAAGCATGAATTGGCAGAAATTTATGAACCTGTTCCTGTAACTGGATGCATTCCAGGTTCTGTAGGAAATAATGTGCAATACTCAGAATCTACATCTGAAACACGCCAGAATAGTGTCTCCGTAACATTAAATTCTTCATGGTCAAATAGTCAATCTATAAATGAATCTGTAACCTCAAACGAAGGAATATCAATTTCAGAAACAGACTCTACAGTTTATTCTTCTTCACTAAGCAATTCAGAAACAAACTCAGAAAGTTTTTCTGATACAAACACAACAGGCGAAAGTAATAATATACAATACAATACGACTGATGGTGAATCTTGGTCTTGGTCTTTAGGTGAATCTGAGTCTCAAACAAACGGTACTTCAAATACAAATAATACAAATACAAGCGTAAACGGGTCAACAACTGTAGGTGTTAGCGGAGAAGGATCTTTACCATTTTTAGCAAAAGCTAGTGGAAAAGTAGAAGTAAGTGCAGGAATTCAAAGAGGATGGGGAAATTCATCAACAAACTCAGAAAGCAATACTAACTCAACAAATAGAGGATATTCAACCAGCGGTTCATCTCAAGAAGGCAGATCTTTCGGAAGTGTCCAGAATGATTCCAGAAGTCATTCGTTAAGCGGATCATATGTTTTATCAAGTTCAACATCAAACTCACTTTCTGAATCATCTTCGTTATCTTCTGGGCGTGTTTGGGGAATGTCTGAAAGTATTAGTAGCGGAAAAGTTGTGACTGATGGGAATAGTGAAAGCTTAGCACAAACAGTTGTTACATCAAATAGTAGTTCAACAACTTTTAGTTACAGTGGTTATATACCACGCGGTCGATTTGGAGTATTTCATAGACAAACCTCAAGATATGTAAAGTTATCAGAAATTATTACTTATAACTTAGACGGCTTTCCAGTACATGCAGGCTTTATCATGATGAATACTTGGAGTTGGGCACCTGATCTTAGCATAGGTAATACTTGTGATGAAGCGTTACAGTCAAATTTACCTAGTAGCGAATGTATAATACAACCTTGCGGAGAATAAAATGAACGGTAGAAATTTAGACTATGGAAAAACAAAGTCTTCTTCACATGAAGGAGGAATGATGAAAAAAGAATTGCTGTCTATGGCTAGAGACTTATATAATTTATATAAAGTTCTTGACGATGCTGATGATTTACCACAATGGTGTCATTATAAAATAGCAAGAAGCAGCAACGAGTTATCATCTGTTAATAGATATTTAACCTCAAAAATTATGAAAAAAGTTTTAGATCAAAATATGACTGAGGAAGATCTTAAATCATATATTACTATATCATTACAATAATTTTAAATTAATATACTTTCTCAATAATTGCTCATTTTTTATTTGAGATATTCTATCTCTTGATGAAGGATAACTACAACTAACACTTTGTGTTAAAATATTAGCAATCTCTTCTTTGTGAATATCACTTAAGTCATCTGGAAACATTTTTTTTAATGATTCTATGTCACCAGCACATAAAAACTCTCTCATCTGTGTACCACTAATAGAAACAACTCTTGGTATAGGTAAAACTTGAATTCTTTTGTTTAACCACAAATCACCATACAAACTAAGCATTAAGTCATTATTATATCTATCCACGTCATCTAAACCACAATAAAAAGTAATCGTAGTAAGATCAGTTTCAAAAGTTTCACCAGTAACAGGATCAGTCCAATGAGAATCTTTGTTTTTGTAAGCTTCATTAAACAAGTCAGCTAAACTAAAGCCCGCAGTTACTGGAGAGTTTGTCCCGCTTTTTTTAGGTGAAATTATTTCAACGTTAGTTCCGCTATATCCTAAATTTTCTTTTGTTAATATGTTTTCCCAGATATATTCCATATCTGCGCCAAAAACAGGTGCTTTTCCTGGAATCGCTTCTTCATACTTTTCTTTTTCTTTTATTCCGTCTCTTTTTACTGTTCTTGTTCTTTTTTTAACATCTCTACTAGAATAAGAAACATATACATTAACAATATCGTTTTCTTGTCTGACAAATCCTAGTTTTTCTAGAGAGTCAAGAAGCTCTATTCCAGCAGCAAATTTTATCAAAGAATTATGTCCTGCATGAAAAGGCTTTGCTGACATAGGTACAATTCCAATTTTCATTTTGTATCCTTTTAAAATAACATTTTATAAATATTCTTCAAAGATCTTCTATTTGATTCCTGTTTCATAAACTTTTCTTTAAAGGTTGGAAATATTCCTTTTTTATCTCTGTATGCTGCGCCTAAAATCTGATTCAACGGAGCAAATCCGCCAGTAACTTTTAAGAGATCACCTTGATAATCATAAACGCCACCTTCGACTGCAGTTGACACAATATCTGAAATATCTTTGTCTATTACTTTGTCTAAGTAAGGTCTTAAACGATGAACTTCAGCTTCCCAATAGTTTTCTGGCTTTTCGTTCATATAATCAATCAAGTCATCCATTGCAGTTTGAAGTTTATCTCTAAGTAACTCGATATTCTTTTGATTTGTTTTATCAGACATGTAAGCAGACTTGACACCTTTTAGAAGATCAATCCCTAAGTCAACAAAAACATCTTTAAATGGTGATATAATTCTTTGCACTTTGCTTAAAGCTTTGTTGGCGCTAGTCAAATCTAAATTTCTTAATCCAGTAACGTCACTCTTAACTAAAGAAGAAGTAAAGTCTCTACTTTTAATCTTGTTACCTTGTCTGTCTTCTCCGTAAAGAACAAAGTCATATATTTTTTTCAAAGTTTCTCTATCCAGATTAATACCTAATTCTTCAATCTCTTGCTTGATAATATTTTCTATTCCTTCACCTAAAGTAATATCTTCAGATATTCCTAAGCTAAGCGCAACTTCTTTTACTCTTTCAACGTAATCTTCTATTTGAACGTTTGTTAACTCATTTAGATTAACTGTTCTATTTGATGCAAGAGTAAACCCAGCTGAAGATATTCCACTATCCATTAATCTTATTATTTTTTCTAAACGTTGCCCTTTATTTGTGGAATACATTGTACTTCTTCCATCGACATAGTCAACAATACTGTGAAAAACAATATATTTTTCATCATATATAATTTGATTTGGTTTGTCCGGGTGCATTATTTCAAAGTTAACAAAAGACTTTGTTTCACCATCTGGGTGAAATATTTCTCTTATCTCCACTTCTGCAGCTGGACCAGCTGACTGTAACCATTGTTCAACACCGCGTTTGATTGCATTACCACCTTCAATAAAAGGTTTTTCTGCACCATGACCTGTAAATTTTTTAACAAGATCATCGTGTGTCATATCTTCTTTGTTACGAGCGAACATAAGAGTACCGTCTTCTTCAACTGTAAAGAATAAGTTTTGTCCATCAACTTTTTCTATAATACTTTGTGAAGTGCTATATTCTTTTATTCTATCAATAATTTGTCTTGGCGTCATATCTAATGCTTCATAAGGATGCATCATATGACCTGCCAATCCGCCTTCTTTAATTAACTTTTTCTCAAATAAGTGTAAATATACTTCTTTTAAATTTTTTCCTTTTCTATTTTTATGATCTAATTGTATCCCTCTAATATTTTGTGAAAGATCGTCGATTTTAGGAAGATACGGACTATCTGAAACTTTAGCATCTAAATTAATATCGACAGGCTTTTTAAAAACTTCGTAAAAGTTATCATAATATATCGAATAATCTTTTTCAATTTTATTGTTAATAACTCTTTTAAAATCTTTTATGTCTAAGTCTGGATATAATCTTTTAGAATATCTTGTATCTTTTGTTATTTTTTTAGGTTCTACTCCATATACTTCTTTATAAAAAGAAACATGTCTTTCAATAGAGTTGTTTTCATCAAAAACAGAAGTTATTGCACCTAACAAAGAAAGTTTAATAAATTTTGTTGACTTTCCTTTTTGATCTTCGATTTTTATTTTTTCAATTGCTTCTTTAGATAAACCTACACTTTGCGGATTCATTGTAATTATATCAATTAATATGCTAGCTAATAAGTTAGGATTACTAAGCTTATCATTTTTTATATTAACTAATTCATCTCCAATTATGTTTTTTATATCATTATTGTTTTCTGCAAAAATATTAAATGTATCATATTCATCATGAATTAATTTAAGTATGGATGCACCTTCTCCCGAGAGTATAGATTGTATGTACTTAAAATCAATATTTTTTATTAATGTTTCTATTCCACCTTTTTTATTTATTTCTTTATAAGCATTAACAAGCTTTTGTAAAGACTTATTTGCTTTGCTTTTTCTAACAATACTAAATTCAGGCTCTTCAGTTTGTATACCTTGTTGAAGTAGATTTTTCAAATTTAATATTTTGTTGTTTACTTTATAGTCTTTTTGATAATCAACGAAATTAGGAATAGAATCTTTTATCTTTACATTGTAAGAATGCATTTTTTGAGTTGAATCATCTGACAAAAAGAAATCTTTTTTGTCCATCGAGTATTCTATACTTTCTTTTGCTTTAGATATTTTATATTCAAAATTATCTATTTCTATATCATGATTTACTAGATCATTAAAGTTTAAAGTATATTTTATTTGCATTAAAGAAAAGAATGAAATTCCAATATTGTTTTTGTTTACTTCTTTAGTTTTTTTAATGAATTTTTGAATCATTTGCAGAGCAGTGTTTTGCGTTCCACCATTACTACCTGTAGCTCCTTTTGATATAGGACTACTTGATGTAGACTTTGAATTGTTAATTTTTAAATCTAGTAAACCAATATTTTTATCTGTATTTGTTATATCAACATCTCTTGCTATAAAATCAAATGCCGCGTTTTTTCCAGCAGTATCTTTAAATATTACATCTTTTTCAAGATCGTTAAAGTATAAATTATTATCTAAATCTAAAATGCTTTTTATATCTCCTACTATCTTTTTAATGCATGTAGATAAATAGTTTAAATCTTTACCCTTAGCATATCTAATATTGTCAAAGTCTTTTTTATAGTCTTCGTCAGAAGGATTTTGACCATCAGCAAGTATTTTGTCAAAAACTGCAGACGACCCTTTTTCATATCTATTATTACAGCAAAATATCAAAGCAATTGCAGACTTTTTTGAAGCATGACTTATATCTAAGTCAAATTCATCACTTATTCCTAATTCTTCAAATACAACTTTTCTAAAAACTTCTTCAAAATATGCACCAAAATTAACTGTTAACGCTGATTGATTTTGTTCTAGCTTGTTTTTAAAGTAACGAACAATCAATTCTAAAGATGCTTCAATAACATCGTTTGGATTCACAGACAACTTTACTGAAGCATCATAGAACTTTTTATATAAAAAATAAAACAAGTATGCTTTAAACTCATTTAAATTTTGTGAACCTAATAGTTTACCTATAATCTCAGTCTTTTTTGAAACAGTATCTATTCTATAGTTTCTTTTAAAAAAGTCAGAAATCTGCTTTTCAAAATTTTCTTCATTAAACTCTGAATTTTCTATTTGATTTTCAAAAATAATCTGCAAGCTGTTTTTCTTAAAAGATTTGTTTTCGTTTCTGTAGGCAGCAATTAGATCTACAGCGTCATCTTTTATTTCTATCTGATTGTTAAAATTTTCTTGCTCTGTTAATAATGTACTCGATAGATCATTTAATGATAACTTAGAAATATTAGATGCATCAAGGAAAAAAGAATATAAAAGGATTTGTTGATAACTTAATCTTACATTGTGACTAATAACAGAATTATCATCTTGATTAATTTCTTTTATTGTTAGTTTCATACTGTTAAAATTTAAAAAGTCTTCTACACCTTCAATAAACATAGAAGCATTCATATTGTTCAAGTCAGCAACACTTTTAATAGACGGCCAATTTTTTCTAAATTCTTTTAATAAGTTAAAGTGTTTTTTAATGCTTTTATTTTTTTTCATCTTTTTCCACCCCAGTATTCTTTCGCTAGACCTTCGTTTATTAATTGTTTATTATAGCTATTTTCAAACAAAGGTTTATTTTCTTCTATTTCCCAAATCATTCCAAGCCATCTACCAAACTTTCCACGTTCTTTTGTATGTAATAAAACTTTTTTACTAAGTATTCTTTCACGCAACCAATCACGTGTTGCCAATCCTTTTTCTTTTTCTTTTTTATTTCTTGTACGAACTTCTGGTGTATCTATTCCTAGTAGTCTTACTTTAATTTTAACTGAGGTTTTAAAGCCTAAATCAACAATACATGTGCAGGTATCACCATCATACACAGAAACAACTTCAGCAATATAATAATATGGTTTCATAAATATACTTTCTTTTATTCAACAGCTAAATAATCTAATCTCGCGTTTGCAACTTTGCCTTGACCATATTCAATAGGAATCTTAGTAGTTTTACTAGTTATTTTTATTGAATTTAAATCATTTTTTAAGTTTAAAAATTCCTGACGAACAGATAACTTCCAGTCAGTATCAGAAGTTAATTTTTGCATAAGCTCTTTTTCTTTCTCGTCTTCTTCGCTTCCCATTAAAGATTTTACGCCTTTTTTCATTTTTTGCCAAACAGTTACGTGATTTACTATTTCTTTAAAGTCAACAGCAAACGCACCCCATATCATCATTTGTACAACGCCTATTGCAATTGATAGCTGGTATACTGTAAAGATATTTATTTCCCTAAGAATATCTTGATAAATTTGTTGTATATCTTGTACCAATTCTGGGTTTGACTTTCTAATATATCCTGTAACAAATATATACCAAAATAAACCAAGTACTGCATCTAGCCTACTCATAACAGTAGGATCTTCAAATAAATCTCTTGCAGCATCAGCAATATCTTCATCACAGACATCTAGTAGTCTTAAAGTAACTAAATAAGGAATATGATGTACAAATCTTTTCATAAAAACAAGAGTTGAATCTGTTTCTCCAAACATGTCCTTCCATGTTTTTTCATGATCTTCACCAACATTTTTACTAAAGTTTTTAATTTGTTTTTGCATTTCAGGTAGTTGATCACCGAATATATCACTCAAAGCATCATCGATATTAATATCTTCAACTTGAGTGCTAATATCATCTTCAAGTTCCGCATGAATATCTTTAATACTAATATTATCTGCTGATAGCTTTTCAAATTCTCTAACAGTGTTTGCTATTTCACTTCCACTATTTTTATTGGCTTTCGCAATTACCATAGAAGACCTTATAATACTATTTGTATCTTCATCTATTATTTGATTTAATGTTTTCGCAGCACTTTCGTTTGGATAACTTAAACCTAAAGCTGTGCTAGATTCTTTTATTATGTCATTAATTGTTTCGTCTTTTGTGTGTCTTCTTCCTTTAAGCCAGCTTTTATAATTAGAATTTCTTCTATTTTTTAAATTACTTACAACTACTTTTCTAAAAGCAAAGTCTTGAGGTGAACATGAGCTTTTGCACTCTCTAAGCCAAGAATCTAAATCACCGTTATTAATATCATCTACACCAATTCCGCCTACTAAATACTCCATCATTTTTGCTTGCTTAGCTAAATTTTCCATATCACTTTTTAAGTCTGATATTTTCTTTTTTGATGATTCAATAGATCTTTTTAGATCTTTGTTTTGATCAGAAATTTTCTGTATTTTATCTTTGGTTTTGTCTTTATATTTTTTTAAATCTTTGTTGCTATCAACGCTTTGACTAATTTTTTGCTTAGAATCACTAAGCTCGTCAAAAGGTTCATTACTTCCTTCTATTCCTATAGATTTTTCAATCTGTGTTTCAAAAATACTTAATCCACTATCTATAGGCGAATGTCCTGTTACAAGTTGCCAAACACAAGCCATTACAAGGATAGAGCATACAGTTGTAGTTCCTACTCTAATAGCTTTTCTTATAGTTGTAAAGTCTTGCTGTGCTACTATATCTTTATTTTTTTTATCATCGATAGAATCACTAAATTTATTTAGTTTTTGAATAACTTCTTTATTGTATCTTTCAATACTAATTTCTTTATCTACATACTTTTTTCCAGCTAACTTGGCATATAATTTTTTTACGCCTTTTGTGGCAAAATTATTTGCTACCCCTCTTCCAACACCTGAAATGAATGTTTTTCCTAGCGACGTATGTTTAGCTTGCGCTTGCTCTCCTGAACCGAGACGAGCTTCTTCTTGACTTTGAGGTATTTCTTTCTGAAATGAAAAAAGTGCTCTAGAAAAATCTTCAACTAGAGTTTTAAATATCTCTTCTTCTTCGACAAGTAAATTAGAGTATTTGCCTGAATTCTCTGCTAGATCTGTAATAATTTGTTTATAGTTTCCAGGATTGTCATAAATTGAAACTATCTTGTTTATAAACTCAGCTTTTCCTTTTCCACTACCTTTATAAACATCTTCTAAAATTTTTCTTGTGTTAGACTTTAAATCTTCTAAATTTCCTGATCCAATTTTATTGCCTTCAATAGCAATTTTTTCAATGTGGGCATTTACAACTTTATTAGGATTACTAAATGCTTTGTTTAAAAAGTTAAGCCCTTTAATTATTTTATTTGCGCCGAAAGAACTCAAAATACTATTATCAGTAGGCTCAATTAAATTAAAAGGATTAACATCAGGATAAACTTTTTGCAATAGATCGTCTGTAAAACTCTTAACCTTACCACCTGTTCCTAAAGATATTTCTTTATCTTTTATAGGAGATGCACCAGCTCTTTCAGGATAGTCTAATTCATTAATTAGTTTTGAAATATTTGTTGTTCTTTTTTTAGAGTTGAAATTGTATACTTCTTTTAAACTTCTTCTGTTTGTTAAAACAAATATTTCTTTAAGAATAGATGTTTGTGTATAATAACTAGGAATTAAGACTGAAGAATTTTTAGTGACTTTAACTTCAAGTGCCATAATATCTTCTCTGAAAGTTGCTCTAAAACTTTTTAAAGACTTTGGAAGCATTAAATTATAACCTAGAAGTTTTTTTCTATTTTCTAGCTTGATTCCTCTTCTATAAAATTTAGCAAATCTTTTTGATATTTCATTAGAAAACTTATTTTCTTCACCTACAATAGGCAAAGACTCAACTTTAGTTACATAATTTTTAGTTAATAGCATATTTTTATCCGTATTAAATTATAGTATAAATATAATAAAACGATATAAAAAATAAATTATATTACCACCAAGTATATTTTTTCTTTCCTCCTGTTAAATGTGGGTATCTTCCTGTTCTACAAGCCCAATAACTAGCAGTTGTTTTATCTTTTGTAGTCGTACATTTATGACGTGCTGCAAATGATTTTCTTCTTGCAGGATCATGAATACCTACAGACATTCCTTTAGCTCCCCACTCTACTTTTTTTATTTTTTTAGTTTTAGGGTTTTTAACATAAACATAAAATTTTTTAGATCCACCTCTCTTAGGCTTGTTAAGTTCTACTTTTCTTCCTTTATAAAGATTACCACTTGGTGTTGTTTTTTTCTTTTTGCTAGAAGACTTTCTTTTTCTTTTTCTTTTTTCTTCTAGCACTTGTAAAGGAATGCTAGGTTTAATTGATTCGTCGCCTTCTATAATTGGATAATCTAGAGGAACTAATTGACCATCATAGAAATCCCACTCGCCAATGTCTGTTTCATTAATAAAGTATTTTTCTGCGGGATTCAATTTATATAAACCTATTTCACTTAAGTCTCTTACTTCTCTGAACAAATTAAAGTATTTTGAAGACCCTGGTCTATAGATATTATGTTCTACGCCTATCTCTTCAATTAGATGAAACTGTAAACCTTCAGAAATAATTTCTTTATTTTCTAATAATAACTTGTTCATTTTTTCTTTTTCTTTTTTCTTTCTCTAAACTTTTTAACTTTTTCCCACTCAGACTTATCAACAGATCTTGTTTTACCTCCTCTAATAAAAGAGTTAACTCTTGCCATCGCCCATTGATGTTGAGGAATGCCTGGTCTGTGACCGGACAACCATGCTGCTAGTCCTTTTCTATAAACAGCAGTTAATGCGCCTAAAGGCATATTTGCTTTTTCTGCTTTGTTTTTTAATGTTTCTCTTGTTTTATTAGATAAACTACTACTACTTTTTCCTTTTTTAGCTGAAGATGCTTTTTTTCTTCCTTTTTTAGCAGCACGTCGTTTAGTAGTTTTTCTTCTTTTCTGCTTAGACTTTTTTCTTTCTAAAAGTAAAAATTCAAATATTAGTTCTTTTAATAAATTTTCGCTCATTTTTTATTTTTCTTTTTCTTAGCAATTCTCTTTTCAGCAGGCCAAGGATAATTGTAGCAAGATTTAGGTTTATCTTTTTTTGAACATTTTCTTACTTCACGTGCCATTATCTTCTTTTCAGCATCAGTTAATCCTTTATAATAGTTAGGATTTCCTGGATACTTTTCTTTTTTCTTTTTATCTTTTTTCTTTTTAGCTTCGTCTAATAAGATTTCTTTAATAAACTCTTCAAGTAAAAACAAATCATTCATAACAACCTCTTTGTACTAATAATTATTTCTTGCTTTTACTTTTGTTCATTCTTTGAGTTTTTCTTTTTGAAGATTCTTTTCTTTTTTTGGCATAATCATATGCTCTTTTAAGTCGAGCTTTAGTCTTAGGATCTTTTGCATTTCTATAAGCAGCTCTAACACGCTGATGAATTAAATTAATAATTTGTGACTGTCTAGCATGAGATTTATTTTTAAAAGACTTTTTTGAAAGAGTATTACGAATATCTGTAGCTGTTCTAAATTTTACTCTCACAGTATCGTTAGGATTTTCGTCTGTATATAAACGTCTTCCACTTCCTTTAGGTTTTTTGCCAGTTCCCACTTTAGGATCTTTTTTTCTTCTTCTTTTTCTTTCTATTAAAAGTAATTCTTCTACAAACTCTTTGATTAACTCATAATCATTCATGCTATTAATTCTTTTATAGTTTATTAGCAAAATTTAATAAAAGTCTTAAAATATTAAACCAGCTTCTAACTTCATCTTCAGCACTTGGCATTTCTTTTATTACAACAGGTTCAAATTCGTCTATAAACTTTTTAAGCTCTAAAATTTTGCTTTGATTTTTTATTTTAAATACAGCATCTTTTTTATGAGCAGATAATACAGGCAGAATAATATCTTCTTTAAGATAAGCATAACTAAACATTTCACTCAAGCTATAAAGTGTAGATATTTTAAAGTCTTTAGTATGATTTTTAAAGTTATCTTGAAGACCAATATCAACAAAAACAAAGTCTTTAGAACTAGTATCATCAAATATTAAACTAACAACTTCATTTTTCTGTGTAAAGTTAATTGCATCTTCTTTTACATAGTCTGGAATAGCTTCTTCTTCAACATCTAAATTAGTAGGTAATTGAGTATTATTTTTAAAATCTGATGAAAATTCAGCTAAATAAAATAGTTCCTGTGAAAAATTAATAAATTCTCCTATCGTTTTATTAACAGCAAGAATATTAGGCCCTTCATAGTTGTTTGAATAATACATGAATTTATCCATTATTTTATTGATATTTTCTGCAGGATTATAATTTATGAATTTATAAATGTTTTTACCTTTGTACTTTTGTAAAAATAAAACAATATAATTTATTTCATTATATGTAACTTCAGACATTGATTTTAATGATTTTTTTATCATTTCAAACTGTTGAAAGTCATTACTGTTTTTAAATTTATCTTTTAAGTCTATATTTAAGATAATCATGCTATCATTGTCTTCGTCAATATTTATGTCAAAATTAAAGACATCATTGCTTTTATGAAAATATTTTATTTTTAGTATCGTCATCTTTTGAGAAGTTAGTTCTTTCCAAGCTGCTTTTCTTTCAAACGATATATCTTGAGAAAACTTAGGATCATTAAAAAGTTCAGAGTCAAATAAATCTAATAAGCTTTTGTTTTTTTCTAATAAATCAACAACTTTGTTTATTGTAACTTCGTTATTATTATTTTGAATTCCACTTAAGATTGTATTGTACAGATTGCCTGAGTTGGATTTTTTAAATATATTGTTAAACGTTCCAATTAATACAACACTTTCTTTTTTAGATGAATTTAGATAAACTGCTTGAATTGGTTCGTTTGAATGTAACGTTGTTGACCCTTTATCGTTTATAAAATCAATATCTATAGAATTTAAAAGCATAGTAAAGACTGGTCCAGTAATTAGTTTATCCTCTTCAGGAGAACTCATGTCAGACTTTATATTGCTTAAAGCTATAGAAAAAATCCAGCAAGCATAATAAAGTACATGAAAGTCGCTGAGATCGTTTTCACGAGCAAGCCAAAACTTATTTGATTTGCTAAATGCTAAGTTTGTTATAACACTTTTTAGTAATGAAACAATTTTATTTTTAATATCACTAGGTACTATTCCGTCATTATAACTAATTATTGAATTCATGCTTTTTGCTAACAAAGGAATGTTTTGTGTAAAACGACTCATAGAATTAATTTGATCACATAAATCTTTAGAATAATCAAATAATTTTTTAGTTTTATTTTTATTATTTTCTTTTTCTATTGATTTAAGTGCAACATTGTCTTCACTTTCTTTTGAGATAGCAAACATTAAAGCAGTGCTAATAATTGTTTTTAGATCTTTGTTAGCGTTTCCTTTGTAGCTATTACTACCATCTTTTTCAATATTTATAGAGTTTATTTTATTCGCTTTTTTAAACATATGAAAATAAGGCCTGTTTAACGCAAAAGATGTACCACCAATTTTTGATTTCTCTATAATCTCTTTTAAAACATTAACAGTAAGAGGATAAGAATAATTTCCGTGTGGTGTATCATATTGAACTGTCGGGTTTATTTCTAGTCTAGGTATTTCATCATCATAACGATCAACAAAAGAAACAAAACAATTGTCACCAACATTTTCTAAAACTTTCAAAAGAACTTCATCATCATTTAGACTTGACATATCTTTTTGATATGAAGCTGCTTTTTCGTGCTGTGACTTACCTGATACGTCTTTTGCAGGAAATGCAATCGATGAAGTTGCTTCTAACAAGTAATTTCTGATATAACTTTTAAGAATCATATTTTTGAACCTTACTTAGATGTTTGGTCATAACTTGTTTTGTTTTACCTTTGCCATTTTTAAGCTTTATTATAGACATAGGACCAGGACCGTCAGCTTCTACTACCTTAACTACTTTACCTTTATACATTGCTTTTTTTGATTTTTTAAGCCACTTAGGCGGTTTATTGCCTTCATTAATCGTTTTCGTTTCTAAAAATAATTTATTACTTTCAAGCATTATTATTTCATATATAAGTTCTCTAAGCAAGCTATTCATTTATATTTTCTCACATTGATTATTAAATTTGTACCGTTTTTATTAATTATTCGATGCCATATTTCTTTAGGTATTTTAAATAAAGATTCTTTCTGCATCATTTGAGGCAGCTCGTTTTCTATTTGAAGATACCACCCGTCTCCTTCAACAACAAAGACTTCTCTATCTTCTTCATCCATGTGCCAATTTAGCTCTTCTTCAATTAAACTAGACATAAAACTTCGTTGGACTAAGACATAAGTTTCTGTTTCTTCTATTATTTTTTCTGTAAACGGCAACATAAACTTTCCTTAAAAGTCGTATACTTCTTTAAGCGAGTTACCAAATATTTTTCTATGACTTAAATCCAGTTCGGGCTCGCTAATTTCTTGATTAACGTTTCTCTGTGACATTAAAACGTCAAACTCTTTAAACAGCTTTTCAGCTTTTTTTGTTTTACCCGAATTGGTCTTTACTCTTATTTCTTCTAGAACATAGTTAAACCATACACTGTCATTAGGATCAACAACTTCTGATAGGTCTATTTTGCTAGGTTCTGTAGCTTGATAACGATTGCCACGTAAAATCTCAACTTTGTTGCCTTTAAGCGACTCAACTAATCTTTGAATTGTACTTATAAAAAAAGAATTGTCGCTATATTGAATGAATGAATCTAAAAGTTTTTTGCTTTGATAGAGGTTTTCAAAAAAGCTTGAAGATAATTGAATTGAATTTAGCTCTCTTTTTGAGTTTTTTTGAAGAGCATCTGTTATAATATCAACGCTGACACTTTGACTTATATGTCTATATGATAAAAGCAAAAAGACATTTTTTGCAGAAGAGTTTAATAAGATTCTTTGATTTTGCTCGCTTAAAACTATGTCTTTAAGATCAATTAAATAGATAACTGTTTGCAATATTTGTAATTTTAACTTAGAGAATTTAGGATTAGTTTTAATATTTTCTATAATAAGACTGATAAGTCTTTCATGCCATTCTTTTGGTTGTGACTTTAAATAATTATTGTTTAATCCGTCGTTACGCATGTAGTAATAATCAAAAAAGTTGCCTTGAGGTTTTGTTTTCTTTTCGAGATTAGCTATTGCCTTATTAAATGCGTTTTCGACTGAACGGAACATTTCTGACTTGAAAGAATTAAATTTTTCTGCAGTCTCAGGATTATTTATACCAAATTTTTCAAAATAATACGTGAGACAATAGGTTAGTAGTTTTTTATCGCTTTCAGACTTAGCAAAAGAAGTTAATTCTTCTACAGCCTTTTCAATAATAGTATCAGATAAAGGATGCTCTACATTTTTAAAAGCAAGAAAAAGATCTTGTAGCACATTTACATTATGTTTCTTGATCATTATATCAACAATATTACAAAATTTATCTATTACTTCTTTTGACTTGTAATAATGTACTTCTTTGAATTCTCCAGGTTTATCTAGATCTGATATTGACATTTTTTTCAACGGGTGGTCTGAAATGCGGTCTGTTAGATTTGTTATTTTATCTTTGGTTTCTTGGCTACTGTTTTCGTATAAATCAATTAACTCAATCCAATCGGCTGTTTTTAATTTAAGATCAATGCTGTATGTATTGTCTAGTTCTTGAATTAATTGAACAAATTCTTTAGGCGCAGATGCGTTTTTAATGTATAAACTTGCTGATTCTAGGAAGCTAGCAGCTGCAGTACTATTATACACAGACTCATTTATTTCCTTAAAAGTCTCATTAAAAGCACTACAGACACCATTAACTAAAAAGTCATTAGAGAAATTAACACTTGGTATTAGTTTTAAAATGTAACCTGTGTTTTTAAGCATTCCAGAAACTTCATTAATATTGTTTTTGCTCTTGTAAAATTGATACGTATCTTCTAAAATTTTTCCATATTCTTGAAGTACTATTTGACTTAAACTGTCAAATTCTTTATAACTTTGTGTAAATAAACCTTTCCCAATCTCCCTATAGAATACATCAAGCTCTTCTTTGATATTAATACTTTTAACTTTTTCATAAAGCTCTACTAAATTTTGAATTATTTCTCTAGTATCTCGAATATTATCAAGAGAAGATAAAACATAGACATTTTTAGCATCGTAAAATACTCTTTCATCCTCTTTCATTTCTTCTTTTTCTTCAAGACTAGTATTTTCATCTGCTATATAATTTAAAGTTTCAAAATCAAGCTTGTTTCTTGCACGTCCACCTACAAAGTCGTTTAGACTGTCATACCAGTCAACGTCTGCTTTTGCTGATCTTTTGCTAAGTCTTCCTAAACCTATTAGTCTAGCATCGTATTTCGGGTAAAAAGAAACACAAACAGGCCCGTCTCCTCTTCCAAGAAAAACAATGCCATCATATACTCCAGATATACGATCTTTACCAAAAGCTTTCATTAAGGCATAACTAATTTGAGACGAATGAGGTCTCATTTCGTTTATTGTTTGATTTAACGCAAGTTTATTAAGTCCAACTCTATCAATGATTTTTAAAAACTCTTCTAAACTTTTTTCGTCTCTCGGATTTCTCTTGTAAATTTTAAATAACTGGTCTTTAATTCTCCAGTCTTCACCGTGAACTTGTTTAGCTAAATCTTCAAACGTAATTACAAAATTCTTTATATCTATTTCAAAAACAAGACATATATCTCCATAAGTGCTAGCAATACCTGGGTTGAATTTATAACAAGTATAAAGGCCTTTACCGTGGTGATCACCAGAACCAGGATTAAAACCACTAGTATCTGTATATGGATCGTCTAACATATCCATAATGACTTCTTCTTCTATGTCATAAGAATCTACGGTCACAGTTCTATTTTTATCTTTTAAATTCTTGACAATTCTCATTGCTCTTGAATCGTCTGCACTTCTTTCTTGCTTCGGGTGTTTTATTATTGGATTTTCAAGCTTATCATCAATGTCAGGATTATAATTAGCCCAATTTTGATGAGAAGTTAAATGATAACATATTAACTTTCCGTTTATAAAGTTAACTTTTCTTGGATCTAAACTAGATATTTTGGATTCTGTTAATAACCATCTTATACTATTATTCATGTTTTTACAAACCTGTTTTCAACTTTTTCGTGTAAATTAGTAATAAATATTTGTATTATTATATAAAATATTATTAAAAAGGAAATATTATGAATAGATTTGGATATGCATGTATAAACATGGAACTAAGAGAAAAAGGTATATTCAATTCTAGAACAATGCGTAAGGCTACGTTTTTGTCTAAAGGACTTTCTTACACGTCACAATTAGTTCTTCAAAACGTAAAAGATATGCTGCCTATCTTTAACTGGAATTACAAAAACAATATCCAACTATTTAGAATATCTTCAGAAATTGCTCCTTGGGCTAGCGAATACGAATTACATGATCTTCCTGACTACGAAGAAATATGTCATTATCTCAAGATGGCAGGTGACTACACTAAAGTTATTGGTCAAAGAGTTTCATTTCATCCAGGACAATTTAATTGTCTTGCATCTGAAAAAGAACATGTTGTAGAGAATTGTATTAAAGATCTTGAAATTCATGGTCAACTTTTTGATCTTATGGGGTTAGATCAAAATCATTGGTCGAAAATCAATATTCATTTAGGCTCAACATGTGGTGGCAATTTACAACTTGCAGCAGACAACTTTAACAAGAACTTTAAAAGGCTTTCACCTTCAGTACAATCAAGATTAACTGTAGAAAATGATGACAAAGCTTCAATGTTTAGTTCTAAGTTTCTTTATGAAAATATTTACAAGGTTTCTGGCGTTCCTATTGTTTTTGATGCTCATCACTTCACTTTAGGTCCACAAGATGCACCTTATGACGAATCTTTTGACATGGCTTTTGACTCTTGGCCTTCGACAATTCGTCCAACATGTCATCACTCAAATGGTAAAAAAGAGTTTGAAGATCCTAGTACGAGATCAGCTGCTGCACATTCAGACTATTATTACAAGCCTTTTAACAGTTGTGGAAAATCTGTTGATATTATGTTAGAAGCTAAGTGTAAAGAAAAAGCTTTAATGAAATATAAAAAAGACTTCTTGCAAAATATATAAACTTTTGGTGTAAAAATTAAAATTAGTTAATACACTAAAAAATTATAAAGAGGATAAAATGAATAACAAAATAATTAATAAAGAAGTCCTAAGCTTTGATGACGTAATCTTAGTGCCAGGATATTCTGATCTTAGAACTAGAAAGTCTATAGATACTTCAGTTGAAGTAAATTATAGTAATCATAAACTAAAATTTAACATTCCTATTATAAGTTCACCTATGTCTACAGTAACTGAAGCTCACATGTCTAATGCCATGATTAGTCAAGGAGGATTAGGAATTATACATAGATATAATACTATTGAATTTCAAACAAAGCTTTTAGGTTATGTTAATCATAGAGATTATAGAGCTGCAGCAATTGGAGTTACAGGAGACTATAAAGAAAGACTTTCATCTTTAGTTGAAAACAATTTAAACATTGTGTGTATTGATATTGCACACGGTGATCATGTAATGATGGAAGAAGCTGTTGAGTTTGTCAGAAGTGAATATCCTAAACTTTTTGTTATCGCAGGTAATATAGCAACAGGTGACGCATACAAAAGATTATCATCAGCAGGAGCTCATGCTATAAGAACAAGTGTTGGAAGCGGAAGTATCTGTACTACAAGAATACAAACCGGGCACGGAATGCCAACATTTCAGGCAATTTTGGATTGTCAAGCAGCTAGATTAGAAATGATTAATAATGATTCAGAAAATGTTGCTTATATTATTGCTGATGGTGGTATTAAAAACAGTGGTGATATAGTTAAATCACTCGCTGCAGGTGCAGACTTTGCAATGCTTGGTTCAATGCTTAGTGGAACTAGAGAAACTCCAGGAAAGATCATTACAAATTCTGAAGGTAAAAAAGTTAAACGATATAATGGAATGGCTTCGAAAGCAGCTCAAAAAAATTGGAAAGGAACATATAATTCTATTGAAGGTGTTGCTTCATATGTTACTTACAAAGGTACAACATCAAAAGTTATAAATGAAATTATGTCTAATATTCGAAGCGGAATGTCATATAGCGGTGCAAGCAACTTAAAAGAATTGCAAAGCTATTCACAATTTGTTAAACAAACAGCAAGTTCACATACAGAGGGTAATCCTCATATCTATAATAGGAAATAAAAATGCCAGTTAAACTAGTATTAGGTCTCCAACATGGAGATGAAGGAAAAGGAAGAGTTGTTGATGACTTAGCACAAACATGGGCTGATGTTGTTGTGAGATTTCAAGGTGGAGGAAACGCTGGCCATACAGTTTACGATCAAGAAGGAAACAAATTCGTAACTCATACTTTGCCTGTAGGCGTACTAAACCAAGGCGTTCAGAGTGTGATAACAAGAGGTTGTCTTATTGATTTAGAAGATGTAATAGAAGAAATAAAAGGTTTAAGAATCCCACCACAGAAACTAAGAATTTCAGGCTTTTGTCCTATTGTTGAGCCGATTCATAAAATGAAAGATCGCTTAAAGTATCAAAAGAAAATAGGTACAACTGCAAAAGGTATCGGTCCTGCTTATTCTGACTTTTATGCAAGAGATGCCTTTCTTTTAAAAGATTTATTGCATAATCCTGAGAAAACTCTTATTGAAATACAAAACAAATTTTATAACTTCCAGGAGTCTAGAGCACAAGAAGGTGAAACATTAAGTGATTTAGAAGATGACTTTAATACTTTTAATAAGTGGCAAGATAACTTTATGAATTATGTAAACTTCATTAAGCCTTATATAGTTTTAACAGAAAATCTAATCCAGGAGTTTTATAATAACAATCAAAACATTTTATTAGAAGGTGCGCAAGGAAGTGGATTAAGTATTAACTCTGACAATTATCCAGATGTTACTTCTTCTTATCCTACTATAGGTGGAGCATTAAACTCAACAGGACTTAATCATAAACAGATTGATGAAGTAATAGGTGTTATCAAATCATATAAAACAAAAGTAGGTAGCGGATTATTTCCTAGCGAATGTCGTGACGGACAAGAAAAAATTCTTGCAGATATCGGCAAAGAGTTTGGAGCAACTACAGGTCGACCGAGACAATGTGGTTGGCTTGATTTAGACGAAGTTAAAAATGCAGTTTTAGTGAACGGAGTAGATCACATATGTGTTATTAAAACTGATGTTCTTTCACATGTTCCAAAGCCTAAGTACTATCTGCATGGCAGAAACTATAGTCTGCCTAAAATAAACGAGGTAAGTACTTTTGATATTGGTTTTAATGAATTATTAAATGTAATTAAAGATCAAACAGGCGTTAAAACAATGTCATATACAACTGGGCCAAAAAGAGGAGAGATTGTTTGGAAGATTTAAAAAAAGGTGATCTTGTTTTTAATACAAATGAGTACTCAAATTGTAGTTCTAAGTATGGAATATTTTTAGAATACGGACTAAATGCTGCTTATTGTCAAGAAAAAAGATTATCTAAAATATTGTTAGACAACAAAGTAGTTCAAATACCAACTGCATTTTTAACAAAAAATTTAAAGAGGAACAATGATACCACGTTATAAAGTTCAAGAAATACATGATATATGGAAAACTGACAATAAACTTGACACATGGCTAAAAGTTGAATTAGCTCATTTAGGTGCCTTATTAGGAAACATAACAGAAAAAACAATAACACAAGAAGAATATGATACGATTATTTCTCATATAACAATAGATAAAGGTCGCTGGAAAGAAATAGAAGAAATAACTAGACACGATGTTCAAGCATTTGTTCAAATGTTAGAAGAAAGCATACCAGATAACAGTGGCAGATGGATTCATTATGGTTTAACTTCGTCAGATATTTTAGATACATCTTTAGTTTTAATGTGCAAAGAATCACTTTCAGTTATTGAAAACTACTGTAGCGAATTATTGTTTAATATGAACAAGTTATTAAAAGACGAAAACTCAAAACGTCAAATATTAGCTCGTACTCACGGTAAAGCAGCAGAAATTCAAACTTATAAAGATGTTTATGCTAGATGGATTAATTCTTTACGAAGAGGTTACGATGCTTTAAGGTTGGCAAAGACTCAATTAAAGTACGGAAAACTATCAGGTCCTACTGGTAATCACACTACTAATTGTTTAATGAATGAAGCTAATGCTTTAAGGACTTTAGAATTATATCCTATGACATGTTCTCAAATAATTCCTAGGGATATTTTCTTAGATTATTTCTATGCTATTCTTAAAGTTGTTTTAGCTGTAGAAAAAATTGCATATGATATTAGAGTCTATAGTATAGATGGCGTTAACGAAATGGCTGAACCCTTTAGAAAAGGACAGAAAGGTTCAAGTGCAATGCCTCATAAAAAAAATCCGATCTTAACAGAAAATATATGCGGATTAGCTAGATTATATAAATCATATATGAATACTGCAATAGAAAATTGTTTAACACTTTTAGAAAGAGATATTTCACACTCTGCATCTGAAAGAATTATATTTAAAGATGCAGCACATATTTCTTGTTTTATTTTAAAAAGACTTAATACAGTAATCAAAGGATTAAATGTCAACGTTGAGATAGCAGAAAGTAATGTTAAAGAATTTAATCATATGACATCAAGTCAAGAATCAATGAATAATAGAATTAAAAAAGGATATAGCAGAAAAGATTCGCATGATTTGTCTCAAGAAGAATCGAGTAAAGATTTATTTTTGACTTCTTATTAATACTTATAAATAAATAAACAAGAGGTTATTATGAACGAAAGAAAATTAATTAGAGAGTTTTTAGACATAGCATCGTCAGGAGTTTGTCTTGCTTGCGGCTTTAATCCATGTAAATGTGTAGAATTGTGTGGTGAATGCCATTGTGATCCTTGTAAATGTCCAGGCCACAGTGAAGTAGAATGTCATGATTACAGCAAAGACTCTGTAAATATTGATCACCTAGAACACGGTGAAGCTCATCATCCTATCGAATTTTCAGCAGACGGTACAATATCTGCTGAAGAACTGCATCATCATTTTGACTTAGATGACGACGGTAAAGTTACTCCACAAGAATATGTTAGTCACATAGAATATCATGCAGCACATCCTGAATCACTAGATCATTATAGAAAATTAAGAAGCCAGTCTTATGACACTGTTCCTTGCATTGATTCTTATAATTCTTGCGGTGACCATTTAATGTCTAATCCTTCTGATATTGATGTATACTTAAAGCCTTTAATGGATTGTACAGGATCAACATGCAGAGAATCATCAGCAAAAGCACTTATGGATGTTTTGCAATCACTAATTAGTTGTGGTGTTTTAAAATAAGTAAATTTAAGTGTAAATATTAATTTAATATATTATTATAAATAAAACAAAAAAGGATATATTAAATGATTAAAAGAGGCGATAAAGTCTATCATTGGCAAACAATTAATAGAATTGGTACCGTTGTAGATATTATTACAGAAGCGAATACTCAAATGACAGTAGGTGGAACAACTGAAGCAAGAGTTTATTATGTAATTCAATACCCAGACCAAAAATTTGAAAAACACAGATCAGGAGATATTCAAAAACATTTTGATTAATATTATAGCTTCATTATTATTGGCAACACAATATAAGTTTTGTGAAGATCTTTATTTTAATTTAACAAAAAAAATTCCTACAGAAGAAAATTTAGCTGTTTGTAGTTTATTGATAGAAGATTCTAAAAATCACAAACTAGATATTCCTTTGGTTCTAGGAGTTGCTTGGGAAGAGTCTAGAATGACTGAGCAGTCAAAGCCAACAAAATATAAATGTGTAGGACCACTACAGATAAAATATCAGTTTTGGTGTCCTAACAATAAAGGAAATATAAATGCAATTAAAAGAGACGGGCTTTTAAGTAAGTGTGATTTATTTTATCATGGTACAAGAGCTTTGAAGTATTATATCAAAAAGTTTAAGCCTCTAAACAAAGCGTTGTGTTATTATAACAATTCAAAAAAATGTAGAGGTAATAAAAATTATAAATCACATTACGTCAAAAGAGTAAATAAATATACAAAAAAGATTAGAAGTATATACAAAAAATATAATATCTAATAAAAACATCCTAAGTGTAAATAAGAATTTTTATAAATTATAATAATAAAAAAGGATTAAAAATGTTCCCTCATATATATAAAAAACAATTTTATTATTTAATAAATCACCTTGAAGAAAACCATAATGTAAAGGTTATTCAAAAACCTTATGAAGAAGATGCTTGGTATCCTATGCTTAATATGATTCGAATCAATCAAAATCTAAAGTATAGAGAAAGATTATTTACTTTACTTCATGAAGCAGGTCATATGATTATTGACAACACTGTTAGATATAAAGATATACTTTGTTTTAATAAAAATAGACCTCACAAAATTAGATCTAAAATGAATTTTGTTCACACGTTAAATGAAGAAATATTAGCTTGGAACTATGGAAAAGAATTAATTAAAAGTTTAAATTTCTCTATTGAAGAAAACAAATTAGAAGAATATATTACTGACTGTATTATGTCTTATACAAGACTTGGTTTAAACTCCTTATACGGAAAAGAAATAAATGCTAACGTTATTTACACAAGGTATGTGTAAAATAGACTTTATATATTTATAATATATTAAAAGGAGATCAAAATGGCATTAAGCAAAAAAGAGCTTAAACAGCTAAAACAAAAAATGAAAGATTCTAATCCAAGTGCTTTAAATACTATTAGACAAAATTCAAGTAAAAGAAAAATGGAAGTTAAAAAAACAGTATTTAAAGATGAAGACTTTAAAAGAGTTAAGTCTGTTGTTCGCTGGAATTTTAAAACAAATCAATTAGTAAAAATACAGCACTCTTCTGATAAAGACTTAGTAGGATTAATAGTTTCTGATTTTGAATACTTTAATAGCAGAGTTGAAAAGAATTGTTTCTTTGTTCTTATTAATAATTCTGTAAAACAGATTGATGGAAGATATCTACGTGAAGTATAACTCTTAAGTGTAACTTAGTTCAATTCAAATTTATAATAAAATATAATTAATATTAAATCTTTAATTCAAAGGAATTTAAATGAAGCTCAACGTTAAAAATGATGGTATTGTTTTCGGTACAAACATTCTTGATATTACTGTCCCTAATAAATTACGTGAAAGAAATCCATGTGGCGTAGAATATATTGATGCAGCTTTTGGCGGCGAAGGGTTTACTCCTTCTACAATTTCTTTGTTCACAGGAGAACCTGGTGCAGGTAAAACAACTTTAATGTTAACATTAGCTAATGCGCTAACTTCTCAAGGTTATACTTGTTTGTTTAATACTGCAGAAGAAAGTTTATATCAAGTTAAATTAACTTGTGAAAGACTAGAACTTAATTCTGGATTTATTGCAGGTCAAGAGTCATATGTTCCACGACTTTTAAAACAATGTGATATGCTAAGAAGAAGATCTGGTAATAAACCTTTTTTCTTAATTGTTGATTCACTACAAACGCTTAACGATGGTAAATACGGTGAAGAAAATACAAATAGCCAATCTGCAGTAAGAGCTTTACAAATGTTAACTGATTATGCTAAAGAGCACTACATAAATGTTATTTGTATTGGACAGGTTAATAAGAGTGGTAATATGGCAGGTTCACAAAAACTCAAGCATATGGTTGATGCTATGTTACATCTATCTATTGAAAAGAAAGATGAGGACTTTAAAGGTTTGCGTGTTCTAGAAACTATTAAAAATCGTTTTGGTGGAGCTGGTTGGACATTCTTCTTAGACCTTAAAAAAGAAGGCTTTAAAGAAGTGGCAAGAGTAGGAACTAAGTAATATATGTTTTATGCACTGTTTGCATATGTTGTTGCATCTTCATTAACATTTTTACAACAAAATTTGCAATTTATTGACCCTTATTATAAAGACAAACACATACAAATCATAATTCTTTTTAGCTTTCCAATAGCGTACTTATACCTTCAGGCATGGACATATTTTGTTAATAGCTCAGGTGGATCTGTTTGGTCAGCAAGATTTATGTTTTTTGGTCTTTCTTATTTTGTCTACCCGATTCTCACTTACGTTACTTTAGGTGAAACACCTTTTACATTAAAAACAGCTCTTTGTACGTTGCTCAGTGTATTGATTTTAGTTATTCAATACAAATTGTAATCTCTTATGTGTAAATAAGATTAATATTAAATTATAATATAAAGTAATTAAACAATAACAAATTCCATTGATAAAGGAAAATCAAATTGAATATTAAAAACTTTCTAAAAATTGCTCAAAATCTTCCTCCTCATCACGCAGTTCTTATGAGAGGTGGAACAGGTATCGGTAAATCTGCGATTGTATCACAAATTGCTGAATCTTTAGATAAACCACTAATTGACGTTCGAGCTTCAATTATGTCTGAAGGTGATGTTCAAGGTTATCCTGATCTAGAAGGCATGAAAACAAAAGGTGTTATGACTTTTTGTATGCCTTCATGGTTTGTTAGAGCTTGTAGCGAACCAGTTGTTTTATTCTTAGATGAATTAAATAGAGGTTTACCTGCAGTACAACAATCATTCTTTCAAATTGTTTTAGATAGACAGCTTGGAAATGATGAAGATGGTAATCCTTATAATATACATCCTGAAACAAGAATCTTTGCTGCAGTAAATCATGGTAACGAATATGATGTAAATGAAATGGATCCAGCTCTATTAAGACGTTTTTGGACAATTGATCTAGAACCTTCGAAATCTGACTGGATGTCATGGGCCAAGTCTAAAAATGTTGATAACTTAATTATTGAATTCTTAAAAACTAGACCTTCACATTTGTTTGTTGATTTAAACAAAGTTAAACCTGGGCAGGTATTTCCAACTCCAGCTTCATGGGCAAGATTCGATGAAGTACTTAAGTTTATGGATATTGACTTAATAGATGATAGAGAAAAGTTTGACATCTATAATACAGCAGTTGGTTTTATTGGCAATGAAGCTGCAATTGAATTTACTGACTTTGTAAAAAAATACGAGATTATTGTAACACCTGAAGAACTTCTTAATAGTTTTACAAAGTGTAAAGATAAGCTATCTGCTATGTCTAATGACAGAATTAATTCGCTGATCGAAAGGTTAGGTGAACATTCTGTTACCAATAATTGGACTGTATCACAATCAAAAAATGCCGCTAAACTTGGCAAAATGATTTCTGAAGAAATGATGATTCACTTCTGGTCGTGTGTTACAAAAGGTAAAAACATAAAGTCAATTCAAACTTTCCATAAAGAAATTGGTCAGTATGTAGTTGAGATCGTGAATAATAATAGAGACTTACTAAGTAAATAAAACACCTAGGTATCACTTAAGTGTATTTAAGATTATCTTTATATTATAATAAATCATAAGGCAGCTTAACATTATAAAGGATATTTTTTATGGGAAATAAAAAAGAAAACAATAATAGTGTACTAAAGAAAAGAAAAGTATCGCAAGAACGAATCGATAATTTTGATTTAACAAAACACTTAGTAGACTTTTTATGGAATGAACCTTTTTATAGCAGGATTCTTAGATCACTAAACAAGATTGAATCAAATACGATTCCGACAGCAGGTGTTACTTCAAATGATTCTGATATTACTCTATTGTGGAATAGAGAATTTATGGCTGGGCTAAGTAATAGTGAAGTGATTGGTTTACTAAAGCATGAATGTCTACACTTAGTTTTTGGACATACTACAGAAAGAAGAAGAGATCCACATCTTATTTGGAATTATGCAACAGACCTAGCAATCAATTCTACAATACCTGAAAAGGAATTACCTGAAGGTGGTTTAATTCCTGGAAAAGCACTGTCATATGAACAAGATCAGTTAGACCAATTATCAGAAAAAGAAAAAGAGTCTTTTTTAAAGTTATCAAAATTGATAGCAAGCTTTCCTAAAAATAAAACATCAGAATACTATTTTGAAAAGCTTATAAGCGATGATGATATTAAAGAATATCTTGAAAACCAAGAAAAAGTTATTCAAATAGGTTTTGATGACCATGATGGTTGGGATGATATTCCTGAAGATCAGAAAGAATTAATAGAAGGTAAAATAAAAGAAATAATTAAAGAAGCTGCTGAAGAAGCTAATAATAGAAACTGGGGTTCTATTACTTCTGAAATGCGTCAAGAAATTATGAAGATGCTTTCTAATGAAATTAAATGGGAATCATTACTAAAACGTTTTTGTGGTTTTACTAAAAGAGATGAGAGAAGATCTTCTATTAGAAAACTTAATAGAAAATATCCTGGTGTTCATTCTGGTTTTAAAAAAATCTATAAACCAATGATTGCTGTTTATATTGACGAAAGTGGTTCTGTTTCAAATCAAGAGTTATCAAAATTCTATGCTGAATTGGATAATTTATCAAATAGAACAGACTTTTATGTTTATAAATTTGATCATAGAGTTGATGAAAAAACATCGTTTTTGTGGAAGAAAAACTCAAGACCAGATATGCATAGGTCTTTGACAGGAGGTACATGTTTTAATGCAGTAACTAAACATGCTATTAAAAACAAGAAAAAGTTTGACGGATATATTGTTTTAACTGATGGAGGTGCGCCAAAGCCAGATATTTCTAGAGGTCTTAAAAGATGTTGGATATTAGCTACAGGCTGTAAACTAATGTTTGACGCTGATCAGACTGATATTGTCATAAACATAAAATAAAGTTATAAAAGAGAAAATAATGTTATATAATTACAACATGGAAACATTTAAGATTTCCAAAGAAAATAACCAATTTAAACTATATCATAAAGCAGAGAATCGTTGGTCCAGTGGTTGGACTTACGTAGGCAAATATAAAACAAAAGAAAAAGCTGAAACAGCTGCTAGACTTTACTCAAATTAAAAGGAAGAATAAATGAAGAAGTCAAATCGTTACAAGGTTACTATTGATAAAAACGGACTTGGTGATTATGAATCAAAGTTAGTTGAATACACATTTAAGTCATCTTCAGCTGAAGATGCACTAAGGCGTATTGAAGTTGTC
>Ga0213858_10000057_pt1 | contig 47045 bp, 52 predicted proteins | sample PICome_FD_160122 | JGI IMG/M metagenome (GOLD analysis project Ga0213858, IMG submission 160122) | Coastal seawater microbial communities near Pivers Island, North Carolina, United States - PICO245 | ecosystem: Environmental > Aquatic > Marine > Coastal | place: USA: North Carolina | collected... | reverse complement strand
GACTTTTCGCCGGGTTTTTCGTTCGATAAAAAATCAAAGGGGGTTCTTCAGCTTATAAACGCTCAAAGGTCAAATAATCCGTAACGCCATTACCACCACTGATGTCAATGAGTTCAATTTTTGTCGCGCTGACCGAAATAAAGTCCCAATCGTCGTTCAATTCCTCGAAGTCACTGGTATCGGGCACATTAAAGTTCAAAATTAGGTGATTTTAGGGTTAATCACACTGAGAAATATCATAGCCTGGTCGGAACCATCGAATGGTCAAAACTTGATTCACATCCTCGAACTCATATTGAACGACATTGTTGCCACATCTAAAATCCATTTCCTCAATCCATGTATTTCCAAAAAATAAATCGATGGTTAAGACGTCGTCTACAAAGGTGTACGGATTTGGAGTCGGTATGGCATCATCGATGCCTAAGTTCTCCCAATCACAAACAGGATCAACACAGTATACAGTGTAACGCAAACCATCTTGAAAAATATACATGGTGTTTTGGTAGTCCTCCAAGATCCACTTACCCTCAATGGTTTCAGGCCAAGTGTTGCCACAGCCTGTGTAGGGCGTACGGGCAAAGTTCAATCGTTCTAAATCGCCATTACCACCACTGACCTCTTCTAACTGTATATTTTCAGCATCGTAGAATAGAACATCCCAATCATCGTTTAAATCTTCAAATGGATCTTCTTGTCCGTCATAATTGAAATTTAAAATGAGTTCTAGACCAGATGAGCTATTGGATACAGTCCAAAAACCATCTACTGTTCTGCTGGCAGATACGGCTTGTACGGTACCATCTAAAGCATAGTTGAAGCTGAATTCTACATAATCACAAGCGTCGTTCTCCATATCCTCCTCCATCAAATGGATGTACCACTGATCGGTCACAAGGGTGTCAATTAAGGCATTGGTTTCGCCACTACCGCCACCGCCATTATTTGGCGTACGACCGAAAGTTAAATAGTCTGTGCTGCCATCCCCACTCAAATCCCGCAATTCAATCAGATCTGCAGAGACTGATATGATCTCCCAATCATCCATGAGTTCTTCTAGTGGCTCCATGGTCCCAAAATTCAAGTCTAATTTTTCGACCCCAGAATCGGTATAAGTACTCCAACTGCCCGAGGTTTGAGTGCCATTATCGGCCAAGGCAGTCCCATCGGCATTAAAGGTAAAGGCATAGCCGCCGAAATCTGAAGTCTCATCGTAATCGTCAAAGAAATAAGTGACATACCAAACCCCATCAGTCAATTCATCCTCAATAGCCGTTGTCGTGTTCCCACCGGAATTCGAGCAATCGGTTTGATTGAAAATATCTGTAAGTTCAGCGTTGGAATTCACTGTTGTGGCAGAACCGCTGATCAAAACAGTAATAGGATAATTTATCGCCACATAAACATCACTACTCAAACCACTGAGGAAATTAAACCACTCACTTGAGTTATTGATGCTCAAGGTGCCGGTTTGTTCGTTGGCGGAATTGTATAAGGTTCCGGTAATGGGAAATTGGAAGTCCAAACAACTGTAGTCGTCAGAAACATTGTTCGTACAATCAGCTACTAGGGCATTAAAGCTAGCTAGGTCATTGACCACCTGCTCAGTAAAATCCTCAGAGATCAAGGTCAAAGGAAATACCAAATTTAGCACGTCTGTATCTCCAACAAATAAATTAAAAATGTCCTCAACCAGTTGAAGGTCATCAATTGAATTCAAAGTCACTTGCTGTCCATTCGCGACAACCTCTACTGGAAAATCTATGGAAAAACAAGAGGTTCCGTCGATCAAATTGTCCAATGCCCCATTGTTTTGGGTCGCACTCAATAGGTTGGCTGCAAAATTAGAGGTGCCGTTAAAAGACTCCGAATTATCTGTAGGATCGATAACTACATCCTCCTCTTTTTGACAAGAAGTTATAGTCAACATGGCCATTAACGCGATAAATAAGAATCTAAAGTTCATTAATTTCATGGTTTAAAATTTGTGGTTACACTAATATAACCGATTCACATCTCCTTACCCTACCCTCTAAACTGTTTTTTGTAATTTTATCATTGCCTAACCTATTAATATGGACCAAAACGTTTGCGAGGAGTCTGTATTTTCCCGCATTTACCAAAAATGGGGTCAGGCACTCTTTAATTTCATTCGTTATAAGACTAAAGATATCGATCAGGCCAATGACCTAGTGCAAGAGGCTTTTATCACGCTTTGGGATCATTGCGCTGATGTTACCCCTGAGAAAGCCAAGTCCTACCTCTATACTGTAGCCAATAGAAAGTTTTTAAATCAAGTGGCTCATCTAAAGGTAGTTCAAAAACATCAAAACAATTCTACTCTGCTATATGACGCACAATCGCCAGAATATTTAATGCAAGAAAAAGAATTCAACACCAAACTACAGTCAGCGATAGAATCCCTTCCAGAAGGTCAGAAAACAGCCTTTTTAATGAATCGAATAGACCAGATGACCTATGCTGAAATTGCTGAGGCACTAGATATTTCGGTGAAAGCTGTAGAGAAAAGGATGCATTTGGCCTTAAAAACATTAAGGGCTGAGATCGAAGAATTAAAAAACAGGTAGGGTTTTTTGATCCCAATATGTTATTAATTAAAGTACGCGGCGATTCATGAATCAAAAACTACTGGACAAATACCTCAATCATGAGGCTTCTGAGGCAGAAATAAACCAGCTCCGTAAGGATCCTGAAACTTCAGCCTTGTGGTTAATTAGTGATCGAGCCAAAGCCTTAAAAACAGTTGGATTTACCGCTGATAAGAACTGGGCCGTAATTCTGGCACACCATCAAAATAGCCAGCGAACAAGAAGTGGAGAACCCGTGAGTCAAAAGCAACATCCCTTTGGTCAAGTGTTTCATTTACCTAAAGTTTCTAGACCGATGTGGCAATTGGCCGCAGTTGCGCTAGTATTGCTAGGGGCTTATTTTTTTCTCAATCAACAAACCCATCAACTCATGACCCCAAACGGCACACACCAGCAGTGGACTTTGCCAGATGGGTCAGGAATTTCATTAAATGCGGGTTCCAAGGCTGGCTACAACGAGAGTTCTTGGTCCAGTCATCGCGTTGTTGAACTCCAGGGAGAAGCCTTTTTTGATGTGATTAAAGGCAGCACCTTTGAGGTACAAACAGCCAATGGTGTGGTCACTGTATTAGGGACTGAATTCAATGTTTTGACTCGTGATGATGATTTTTATGTTTCGTGCTTTGAAGGCCTTGTCAAAGTTCAAACCACCGATACCACGCTTCAACTACCCGCAGGTTATGGCGTACGCATTTTTGGTGGAATGTTCAATTACATTGCACAAGAAAATATGGGAACTAAGCCCCTATGGATGATTGGTGAAAGTCACTTCTCAACCGAGCCACTGGCCTTGGTGTTGGATGAAGTCACCAGACAATACGATGTAACATTCACCTTTGACTCGGGAGCTAATAATCTGGCCCAAAGCGCCCAATTCAGTGGTAGTTTTCCCCATGATGACTTGGAGCTGACCCTAAAATCTATTTGCCAACCCTTTGGCTTGGTCTTTGACCTCGAGGGCGATCAAATTCGTCTGACCTTAAACAATGATCCAAAAGACCCCTAAAAATAAATTTTCTCTGATTCTTGGTCTTTGGCTCCTGAGTCAAGTTTTTTTATTGGGCCAAAACACGGCACCTACGGCTCTTTTCAAAATTTTAGAAAGCCTAGAAAACGAGTACGACCTGAGATTTTCTTACCAACCTGAAGACGTAAACCCCTATATACTTCAGCTGGATTGGTCTTCTATGGATTTAGAAGAGTCCTTAATCACGATCCAATCCCAAACAGGACTTTGGATTACAAAAATCGATCAACGCTATTTCACCCTCACAAAAACCCGACCAAAGGCCAAAAATTATTGTGCTCAAATTTTCGACGCCGCCAGCAAGCTCCCACTGCATGGAGCAACTGTAAAAATAACAGGCACTAATTACCTTACGACGACCGATATTGACGGGTCATTTTTAATTGAGAGAGAACAGCTAAATGGAGCGGTTCAAGTAACTTATTTAGGACAAAAACCACTAATCATTACCCCGGAATCTCTCGAGCGAGGAATTTGTCCCAGTTTTTACAGTGAAGCCGATTTAACCACATTGGAAACCGTCAAAATTGGCCGTTATTTCACCTCGGGTATCGTTCAACGTCATCAAGGTAATTTCTCCATTAACACCCAGGCCTTCGGTCTTTTACCGGGACAGACACAAAATGATGCGCTTTGGTTTGCCCAGGCGCTCCCTGGGGTAGAGAGCACCAATGAAACCGTTTCGACCATGAACATCCGCGGCGGAACGAACGATGAAAACAACATCAGTTGGGAGGGGATTAGGATGTATCAATACGGACATTTTTTCGGCTTGATTTCAGCCTTTAATCCCATGCTTAGTACTGAGTTAGACCTTTACAAGGCCGGAGGGCCAGTCCATTTTCGAAATTATGTTTCTGGGGCCATGAATATTCACAGTAGCGATGAACTCCCTGATGGCTCCCAATTTCGTTACAGTCTGAATGCTTTGGACACTCAGTTCTCGACTGAACTGCGAGCCAGTGAATCTCTAGGCATCCGTCTGGCAGGAAGAACCTCATACAACCGATGGATACCCACACCGGTATATAACAGTTATTTCGACCGTATGTTTCAAGACACCGAAATAACCAATAATCAAAGTGATGCGGCTTATGATCAAGTCAACTTTGAAGAGCAATTTTATTTCTTTGATTTTGGAGGAAAAATCAATTATTACATCAACGAATCCACCCATATAAAAATGGCCTTTATGGCCATAGAAAATCACTTTGAGTTCACAGAAGCTTTGGCCAACATTGAAAAAATAAATAAGCTCGAGCAAAAATCTAATGTCGCGGGCGTTTTTGTCCACCACCAATGGAATGAATCACAAAAAACATCAGCAAAATTTTCATTGAATCAGTATCATCTACAAGCCCTAAATCAAGATATTTTCAGTAATCAAACCCTGAAACAGGACAATGAGGTGCTGGATATAGATGCCTACATCACCCACGACCTTTATTTGGGTCAAAATCAATTTAGCGTGACCTATGATTTTAATGAAATCGGGGTGCGCAACAAACAGCAGGTCAATGTTCCCTTGTTCTTCGCGACAAAGAAAGAGGTCATCCGCAGCCATATGGCGCATCTGAATTGGCGATTTCGCAGCGATAATAATCGGCTCAAGTTGAACCTTGCCGGGCGAGCGAGCCATTATCCTAAATGGAATCAAACCCTGATTGAACCGATTTTGATGGCCGAATACAAAATGGGCCGTCATCAGTTTTTAAATGGGTCCATTGAACAGCGTCATCAGACCATCGGACAAAGAGTGGATTTACAAAGTGATTTTCTGGGTATCGAAAAAAGACGCTGGTCTTTGGCTGATGATCAAAATAGCCCCATGCGCCGAGGGAAGCAATTCAGTCTTGGCTGGGGATACAACCGGGCTGATATGATGTTAAATATTCAGGGCTATTACAAAGAAGTCAAATCCCTAAGCGCCCAAAGTCAATTGTTTCAAAATCAATTCCAATTTTCACAAGCCATCGGGGCTTACAGCATTAAAGGTGTGGAAATATCAGGCCAAAAATCGATCGGGCCATTGGATTTCTGGGGCAGCTATAGCTGGAGTAAAAACGACTACAATTTTAATGCCTTTAGCCCATCAGTTTTTCCAAACAACGGTGACATCCGTCACCAAATTAAATGGGCCATAAATACGACCTTGCACAAGATAAAATACTCTTTTGGTGGCCATTGGCACAGCGGATTACCCTTTACCGAAACCACTGGGACGCTATCTAGCGATTATTTTCGTGGATTTATTCCAGATTTTGACCGGCCGAATGAGCGACGACTCAATTCGTATTTGCGATTAGATTTTTCGGCTCAATATCAATGGTGGACCCCCAATAAAACTCATTTTCAGATTAACTTAGGACTTATCAACCTGCTCAATCAAAACAATACGCTTGCCAGAAGATTTAGAGCGGATCTGGATTCTGTCGATGAGCCACAGATCAACACAATCAATACCTATGGCCTTGGTTTTACCCCGAATGCCTCTTTGAGCATATCATGGTAAATATTTAAGTCGGTTTTTTCACCCCCTTACATTTGATCAGGTACCTCTATTCCCAGCAAGGTGCAGGAGGATTTAATCACACGGCCCGTGAGTTCAGCTAACGCCAATCTAAAATCCATCAATCCGGCCTCTTTGGCACCGAGTATGGATACATTTTGATAGAAGGTATTGAATTCTTTGACTAAATCGTAGGTGTAGTTTGCAATGATGGCAGGGCTGTAAGCCGCAGCTGCTTCGGTAACTTTGTCAGGAAATTGCATCAAGGTCTTCAAAAGGGCCCGTTCACGCTGTTCCAAATTCAACCCTTGCCACTGTATTGTGCCATCTTCCACAGGTCCAGTATTTCCGGATTTGCGCAATATTGATTGAATACGAGCGTAGGCGTATTGTATAAACGGCCCTGTATTTCCTTGGAAATCCACACTTTCTTCAGGATTGAACAAAATGCGTTTTTTTGGGTCAACTTTGAGAATATAATATTTTAATGCCCCCAGACCGATGGTGTTAAAAAGACTGGCACGCTGGTCTTGGCTTAGATCATCAATTTTACCCAATTCTTGAGTAATGGCCTGCGCCGTTTGCACCATTTGCTCGATCAAATCATCTGCATCGACCACCGTTCCCTCACGAGACTTCATTTTACCAGATGGCAAATCCACCATTCCGTAACTCAGGTGGTAAAGGTTTTTAGCCCACGAATAACCAAGGCGGGATAAAATCAAAAACAGCACTTTAAAATGATAATCTTGCTCATTACCCACTGTGTAGATCATGCCGTCAGCATCGGGATAGTCAGCCATTCTTTGTGCGGCAGTTCCGATGTCTTGGGTCATATAAACCGAGGTTCCATCACTGCGCAAAACAATTTTGTGGTCCAAGCCTTCATCGGTTAAATCGCACCAAACAGAACCGTCTTCTTTTCGGTAAAACACACCTTGATTTAATCCGTTTTCTATGTCCTGTTTACCCAGCAGGTAAGTCTCACTTTCGTAATAGTTTTGATCAAAATCAACCCCCAATTTGTCGTAAGTGGCCTCAAAGCCATCGTAGACCCACTGATTCATGCGCTTCCAAAGCGCTACAACTTCATCATCACCTGCCTCCCAAGACCGCAACATGGCTTTGGCTGCTAAAAGTGCAGGAGCCTGAGCCTCTGCTTCCTCTTTTGACAGACCCTGAGCGATTAATTCGCGTTGTTGCTCTTTGTAAACCTGATCAAATTTCACATAGTAATTGCCGACTAATTTGTCGCCTTTGATGCCGAGCTGCTCAGGGGTTTGTCCTTGACCGAATTCGCGCCAAGCCCACATGCTTTTACAAATGTGAATGCCGCGATCATTAATGATTTGTGTCTTGTATACTTTATGCCCCGCAGCCTTCAAAATCTCAGAAACAGAGTAACCCAAAAGATTATTCCGAATATGACCTAAATGCAGTGGTTTATTGGTGTTTGGTGATGAGTATTCAACTAAAAGTGCACGCCCACTCGACTCAGCCCGACCGTAGTCCGGTTGTCCGTGCATCTGCTTGAGTGATTCGATAAAAAAAGCGTCACTAAAACTGATGTTTAAAAATCCTTTAACCACGTTAAATCCACTGACCTGAGGCAGCTGTTGGGTCAAAAATTCACCCAATTGACGACCCAAGGCTTCAGGGTTTGTCTTTATGGCACGCAGCATTGGAAAAATGACCAAAGTGATGTCTCCTTCAAAATCCTTTCTGGTCGATTGAAATTCAATCGGCACAGATACTCCGGGAAACAATTGATCGATGGCTTGCTCTATGGCGGGCATCAAGAACACTTCAGGCTTCATCAAAACTTAATTTTCAATCATTTTGGGGTCAAAGATACGTCAAATAAATCGCTTGAATCTTCAAAGTGGAGGCTGGATTGAGCTGGGTCGTTTCCAGATAAAGTAAGGGGGTGTAGATTTAGGTTTTGGGCAAAAATATCTCGGCCATCATGCAACGCGCACTGCCTCCCCCACAATTCTCGATGGTGGGTAAAGCCACCGCCAGCAGCCTCCCGTGTTTTTGGAGTTGGGTCTTCTGACTTGTGGTCAAACTTTCTTTTGCGCTTTGACTCATGACGATCAGGGGCTCTTGGTCTTTGCCCTTGACTTGAAGCATATTCCCTGCAAATTGATGCATTTGTACCTCACTAATGTCGATGATTTCCTTACCATCAGCCGTCAATTGACTCAAGAGTTTTTGTCGCTCTCCAGGGTGATCAACACACGACAAACAAACCACCGCAAAGGCCTCACCGATACAAAGGATGACATTGGTATGATAGACTGCAGCACGCTGACCCTCGACCGTTTGATAGGCATTGAACACCACAGGATATTGGTCAAAATCCTCACAAAACTCCAAAAATAAATCCTCATCAGCACGAGGCGATAAGGCACAATAGGCCGTATGATTCACACGATCCAGTATCATGCTGCCTGTACCTTCTAAAAATAGGTTCTCTTGCTCGGCGAGTGTATAATCCATGATTTCACGGATTTCAAATCCCGCCTCTTCCACCGCTAGAAGGACCTCCTCACGTCGTTCACGGCGACGGTTTTCTGCAAACATAGGATATAGCGCTATTCGTCCATCACTGTGAAAACTGATCCAGTTATTCGGAAAAATCGAGTCTGGGGTGTCCAAAGCTGGATCGTCCTCAACCACAATAACTTGAACGCCTTCTAGGCGAAGGGCCTGCACAAAATCATCAAATTCAGCCTGTGCCTGAGCGATGACTTGATCCGTTGTCAAATCAGAATCGTGCTGAAAATAATTGTTGATGGCGGTTTCTTCGTTCGATCGAAAAACCGCTGGACGAATCATCAATATTGAATTGGTTATTTGTTCCATTCTTGATCTACAGGTTTTCACTTAGATCACGCTTGTGACCAGACGTATAGCTGTTGCAAAAATAGGTTTTTGAAAAGGTATTTAGATATATTTTTACGAAATTGCCAACACTAATTTCAATTTAAGGGCCCATAAAAAGTCCGGTAAGATCGATCAATGTAACAGCATCAAATCTATTAGACACACTCATAAAAAACAATCCCTACCAAAATGGCATTACAAGAAGAATTTGAACAACAAGGTATTTGGCTTTTCAAGTATCGCAGTAATTTACCCATCATTATATTGGTGTTAGGCTATGCGCTCTATTGCTACAAAGAGCTCCATCCTGATGCTTATTTCTTAAAGGGTGACCAGTTGTGGTTTGATCCCTACTTTGAGATGATTTGCTTTGCCGTTTGTTCCCTTGGCCTTTTGATTCGGGTCTATACAGTGGGACATACCCCAAGGTTCACCTCGGGCCGGAATACTGAGGAGCAAGTGGCCGAAACCTTAAATACCAGTGGACTTTATTCAGTCTTGCGTCACCCCCTTTACTTGGGTAATTTTCTGATGTGGCTCGGACTGGCCATGCTCACGGGAAACATTTGGTTTAACATCGCATTTATACTCTTTTATTGGCTGTACTACGAGCGCATTATGTTTGCCGAAGAGCAATTTTTACGCAGAAAATTTGGCCAGAAATACACCTCTTGGGCCGAGGGGGTTCCTGCATTCATTCCTGCGCTGAGTCAATTCACCAAGCCCAACCTGAGCTTTAGTTGGAAGAAGGTTTTGAAAAAAGAGAAAAACGGCCTTTTCGCCATGTTCATACTCTTTTGCTTATTCGACATGAGTGGTGAATACCTCAATGAGGGTACAGATTACAATTACTTCTTCATTTACGGTACCATACTGACTGGTCTGAGCTATGTCGTTTTGAAATTTTTGAAGAAAAAGACCACGGTCTTAGAACAAGAGGGGCGCTAATTCAATCTCAAATTTTGAGAAATCAATCTTTAAACTCTGATGAGGTCTACAATGGTCTATGGGCAGGTTCTCGGCCGTTTACACCCTTAGTTTGACCTAAGCCGGATCTCGATAAAGGGGCATGGTACTGCATCGCAATAGGCCCTCTTGCTTGGCGATTTCCCCATAAGGAATCTCCTCGACAGTAAATCCATGGGCACGAAGCCATTGGTTTAATCGTGTAAAACCGCGCTCGGACACCACCACATCTGGACTGATAGAAAAAACATTGCAGTTCATGTGATACATCTCTTTTTTATCGACGTGAAAAACATTTTCTGAGCCAAAAAAATCAATCAACCACTGGTACTCGCTTTCTATCAAAAAGCCCTCCCGGTGAATGATGGCCTTACCCCGCCCCAAGGGTTGAAAACAGCAGTCCAAATGCAGGGCGTTTTCACATGGATCAAAATTTGACTTTTTTAGAGAAAAGGACACGACTTTTTTCTCGGGAAATAGTTCTTGGAGGCGCGCTACTGCCGCCATATTGGTTCGAGCAGTGATGTATTTCCGATAATCTTTCTCCTTATAAGTCCCAACAAAAATATAGTCCCCCCAGGGCATCACGTCCCCGCCCTCGATATGGGCGTCTTCAGGAAACTGAATGATTTGCGCCTGTGGAATCTTGTCAAGCAGGTGTTTTAAGGCCTGAATTTCATCCGAACGGTCTTCAAGAATGTTGGCAATAATCAAGCGGTCGTCGATAACAAAGGCAATGTCCCTTGTAAAAATTTGATTGTAATTAGGAATAATCTGGGGCCGGTAAACCGTTACCCCATGGCGCAGTAAGGCTTGGTTAAAAGCCTCCATTTCAAGAACCATATCCGATTCTTTAGGATACGTCCCAGCCTTTATATGTTCAGCAGACTTGGGGTCATAGGCATCTTTTAAATCTGGAGTTGGGCCATTGTTTTCAGCGGTCCCTAATACGACAGACCGCAGGCGGCCAATCTCATCCGTAATATTTAGACTTACCTCCATTGAATTATTATTGCCTTAAACCAGCCATTCTACCGATTGTCGATATCGACAAAGGTGCGGCCTGTTTCTCCGATGTAAAGTTGTCTCGGCCGACCAATAGGCTCCTTGCGCAGACGCATTTCTCTCCACTGAGCAATCCAGCCCGGCAATCGCCCTAAAGCAAACATTGGCGTAAACATAGGGACCGGTATGCCCAAGGCCCTGTAAATTATGCCCGAATAGAAATCAACATTCGGATAAAGCTTTCGATCGACAAAATAGGGATCATTCAGCGCCTCGTATTCTAAACCTTTAGCGATATCCAAAACTGGATCCTCGATGCCCAAATCCCCTAGGACCTCATCGGCTGCCCTTTTGATAATTCGCGCCCTTGGGTCAAAATTCTTGTATACTCGATGACCAAAGCCCATTAAACGGAAGGGATCGTTTTTATCCTTGGCCCGAGCCATGTATTTTTTCGTGTCTCCACCATCTTCTTTGATGGCCTCTAACATTTCTATTACGGCCTGATTTGCGCCCCCGTGCAAAGGACCCCATAAGGCACTAATTCCAGCAGAAATAGAAGCGTATAAACCAGCATGAGACGACCCGACTAATCGAACCGTGGAGGTAGAGCAATTTTGTTCGTGATCAGCATGTAAAATCAAAAGTTTGATGATCGCTGATTTCACTATAGGATTACTTTCATATTCGCTCTGTGGCTTTTTGAACATCATTTTCAAAAAATTATCCACGTAATCCAAAGTATTATCCCCATAATCCAGTGGAAGCCCTGCAATTTTTCGATAAGACCAAGCGGTCAACACAGGAAATTTACCCATGATTTTGACAATGGCTTGATACATTTCCTCCTCGCTATCCACATCCACTGACGTTGGATTAAAAGCGATTAACGCACTGGTCAAGGAAGATAAAATCCCCATTGGATGGGCAGATTGTGGAAAACCATCCAAAATCTTTTTCATGTCATCCGCCACAATAGAATGCTCCTTGATGTCATTCAAAAAAGTTTGCAATTGATCCCGCGTCGGTAACTCACCAAAAATGAGCAAATAAGCCACCTCCAGAAAATTGGCCTTTTCAGCCAATTCGTCAATGGCGTAGCCACGATAGCGCAGGACTCCGTGCTCACCATCCAAAAACGTAATGGCGCTCTGACAACTCCCTGTATTTTTGAATCCTGGATCAATGGTGGTCAAACCCCCAGTAGCCGAGCGCAAGACACCTATGTCTATGGCCAGCTCCTTTTCAGAACCCTCTAAAACGGGCAATTCAATCTTTTTTCCTCCGACTTCAATATGTGCTTTCTGGGACATTGGTTGTGAAATGTTAAGGTTATCAATAAAGCGACGCTAAATTACGAAATTCTCCGCGGTTTGCACCTGCGCAGGAACATCAGGTGGGGTTAAAAAAAACATAAAGGGTCATCAGGCCAATTGGCCATTAGACTAGACTTTCTTAACACGGTGAGTCCTCAGTTTGAATTCTCTTGAACCCTTAAACTTTAAAGGCTTTTTGACCAGGATAAACTGCAGAATCTCCCAAGATTTCTTCAATACGCAAAAGTTGATTGTATTTTGCCATACGGTCGCTTCGAGAGGCTGATCCTGTTTTGATCTGACCGGTATTTAAGGCCACAGCCAAGTCTGCAATCGTGTTGTCTTCAGTTTCTCCACTTCGGTGGCTCATGACCGCGGTATAACCCGCATTTTGGGCCATATTCACTGCAGCAATGGTCTCGCTCAAGGTTCCAATTTGATTCACTTTGATCAAAATAGAATTGGCGATACCCTCTTCAATGCCCCGTGAAAGCCGCTCGACATTTGTGACAAATAAATCATCACCGACTAACTGAACCTTATCCCCAACACGTTCGGTAAGATATTTCCAACCTTCCCAATCGTTTTCATCCATTCCATCTTCAATGGAGATAATCGGAAATTGCTCACAGAGTTCTGCCAAGTAATCGGCTTGTTGTTTTGAACTTCTTTTTTGCCCTTTGTCTCCCTCAAATTTTGTGTAGTCATAGACCCCATTTTCGTAAAATTCTGCGGAGGCACAATCTAAAGCAATCATCACTTCATCGCCGAGTTGATAACCGGCGGCCTCAGTCGCCCTAGCAATGGTGTTTAAGGCGTCTTCTGTCCCATCCAAGGTGGGCGCAAAACCACCCTCATCTCCCACTGCAGTACTCAAATTACGATCGTGCAATACTTTTTTAAGATGGTGAAATATTTCTGAGCCGATCTGCATGGCATGAGTGAAGCTCGTTGCCTTTACAGGCATCACCATAAATTCCTGAAAGGCAATGGGTGCATCGCTATGAGAACCGCCATTGATGATGTTCATCATCGGAACTGGAAGGGTTTTAGCACTTACCCCACCAACATAACGAAATAAAGGCAAACCCAATTCGTTCGCGGCAGCTTTGGCTACGGCTAAGGATACTCCCAAAATAGCATTGGCTCCGAGTCGACCCTTATTTTTGGTTCCGTCTAAGTCAATCATGATTTGATCAATGCCTTCTTGATCAAAAACAGACAAACCCAATAAGGCATCACTAATTTCCCCATTGACATGAGCGACAGCGTTTAAAACAGCCTTACCCATATAATCCGACCCGCCATCTCTGAGCTCAACGGCTTCATGCTCTCCGGTAGAAGCTCCAGAGGGCACCGCAGCACGGCCTAAATAGCCGTTTTCGGTCATGACATCAACCTCAACGGTTGGATTTCCTCTAGAATCGAAAATTTGACGTGCGTGTATTTCTATAATGCTGCTCATGATTAGTTTGTTTTTCGGTTGCGAATATACAAAAGTAAATCCTCCTCAGAGGCCATATCCACCAGTTCTTACTGACTAAAAGAGGATACGTATTGATCAAATAAATAAGTGGCGTCGTTTGGCCCAGGACTTGCCTCTGGGTGGTATTGAACTGAGAAAGCTGGCTTGTCTTTTACTCGAATTCCCGCTACAGTATTGTCATTGAGATGCAAGTGTGTGATTTCCAAATTAGAATTGGCCTCGGTCTCCTCACGATTGACGGCAAAACCATGGTTCTGTGAGGTAATCTCTCCCTTACCGGTGAGCAAATTCTTTACAGGATGATTGATGCCTCGATGCCCATTGTGCATTTTAAAGGTTGACACGCCATTGGCCAAGGCCAGAATTTGATGTCCCAAACAAATCCCAAATACGGGAGCGTTTTGAGCTAATATGGCTCGAGTCGTATTGATGGCATCCGTGAGTGGTTCTGGATCGCCTGGGCCATTACTCAAAAAGTAGCCGTCTGGATTGAAATCACTTAACTCATCGAATGATGCATTATATGGAAAAACCTTGACGTAACAATCTCTTTTGGTTAGGTGCCTCAGAATATTGCGCTTGATCCCTAAATCCAAAGCAGCCACCCGAAACTTCGCCTCGGGATTCCCAACAGTGTAAGGCTCAGTCGTTGAAACTTTGGAGGACAATTCTAAACCTTTCATATCGGGAACACTGGCCAGTTCTTTTTTCAGACCGTCAAGGTCATCTACACGAGTTGATATGACCGCGTTTTGTGCCCCATTATCGCGAATGTAAGCGACTAAGGCCCGGGTATCGACCTCGCTAATGGCGAATAAATTGTTTTTAGCCAAAAAATCTTCTAACGACTGATCGGCTGAAGTTCTAGAAAAAGGATAACTGAAGTTACGACAAACCAAGCCGGCAATTTTCACTCCGTCAGATTCTACTTCTTCAGGATGTGTGCCGTAATTACCAATGTGGGCATTGGCCGTTACCATGATTTGTCCAAAATATGAGGGATCTGTGAAGATCTCCTGATACCCCGTCATTCCGGTATTAAAACAAACTTCACCAAAGGCAGTTCCGTCTTGACCACCTACAGATTTTCCATAAAAAATAGTCCCATCGGCTAACAGGACTAATGCATCTTTTCTCTTCGTGTACTTCATTTTCAAAAAAGGGTTTCACAAAAATATATAAAAAAAGGGACTAACTTATACGGTCAGCCCCTTTATTAAAATATGGTAAATGAATCATACTATTCTTCTTCTTTTACCGCTTCGGTAGCAACCGCAGCAGCAGCTGTAGAACCACCAGAACCGCGACGGCTTCGTCGAGTAGACTTCTTCTTAGTCGATTTACCAACGTTATAAGTCTCATTGTAGTCGACCAATTCAATCAGAGCCATGTCGGCGTTATCTCCTAAACGATTACCCAATTTAATGATGCGAGTATATCCGCCTGGACGATCACCAACCTTCACCGCTACATCGCGGAACAAAGCTGTTACGGCATCTTTTTGTCGCAGACGACTAAAAACAATGCGTCGATTATGTGTGGTGTCCTCTTTAGACTTAGTCACTAAGGGCTCAACAAATTGTTTCAAAGCCTTAGCTTTAGCCACAGTGGTATTGATGCGTTTGTGCTCAATAAGGGAACAAGCCATATTGGCCAGCATCGCCTTTCTGTGGGCTGTTTTTCTTCCTAAATGATTATTTTTCTTTCCGTGTCTCATGACTTATGCTTTATCTATGTCTCCTTAGAAACTAGTCTTTATCCAATTTATATTTTGACAAATCCATACCAAAGTTCAGTCCTTTGATGTTTACCAATTCTTCCAATTCAGTCAAAGATTTTTTACCAAAGTTTCGGAACTTCATTAAATCATTCTTATTGAAAGAAACCAAATCTCCGAGGGTATCAACCTCAGCCGCTTTCAGACAGTTCAAAGCACGAACTGAAAGATCCATATCGATTAATTTGGTTTTCAACAACTGGCGCATATGCAATGACTCCTCATCGTAAGTCTCAGTCTGTGCGATCTCATCGGCCTCCAAGGTGATGCGCTCATCGCTGAACAACATGAAGTGGTGGATTAGGGTTTTTGCGGCTTCGGTCAAAGCATCTTTTGGATGAATTGAACCATCAGTGATGATTTCAAAAACCAATTTTTCATAATCCGTTTTTTGCTCTACACGGAAATTCTCAATGCTGTACTTGACATTTTTGATCGGCGTGTAAATCGAATCGGTAAAAATGGTTCCTAGGGGCGCATTGGCTTTTTTGTTTTCCTCTGCAGGAACGTATCCACGACCCTTTTCGATCGTCAATTCGATGTTCAAATTGACTTTACCATCCATATTACAGATCACCAAGTCTGGATTTAAAACTTGAAAACCAGAGATGAATTTTTGAAAATCTCCAGCAGTCAATTTATCGCTTCCAGATACAGAAATGGTAACGGTCTCATTGTCGACTTCATCGATTTGTCTTTTGAAACGAACCTGCTTCAAATTCAGAATCATCTCAGTTACATCCTCGACAACACCAGAAATGGTTGAAAATTCGTGATCCACTCCTTCGATGCGAACCGAAGTAATCGCGAAACCTTCCAAAGAGGAAAGAAGTACGCGTCTAAGTGCGTTACCTACGGTCAATCCATAACCAGGCTCCAAGGGACGAAATTCGAATTTCCCCTCGAAATCTGTTGAGTTGATCATGATAACTTTATCAGGCTTTTGAAAACTAAATACTGCCATAACTTGAAGGTGTGTTTTAAATTATTTAGAATACAATTCGACGATGAACTGCTCGTTAATGTTTTCCGGAATCTGTAGACGCTGGGGAACACTGACAAAGGTTCCTTCCTTTTTATCTCCATTCCACGTGATCCATTCGAACACGTGGCTGGCGTTTGCCAAAGAGCTTTGGATGGCCTCTAATGATTTCGATTTTTCGCGAACTCCGACCACATCACCAGGCTTGAGCTGATACGATGGAATGTTCACTTTTCCCCCATTTACCGTAATGTGTCTGTGCGATACCAATTGGCGTGCAGCATTTCGGCTTGGGGCAATTCCCATTCGATAAACGACATTGTCTAAACGCGATTCGCACAACTGGAGCAAAACCTCACCGGTAATCCCTGGCGCGGCAGTTGCTTTTTTGAACAAATTGCGGAATTGACGCTCTAAAATACCGTAAGTGTACTTCGCCTTTTGCTTTTCAGCCAGCTGTACTGCGTATTCAGATTTTTTTCCACGACGACGGTTTTGTCCGTGCTGCCCTGGAGGGTAGTTCCGTTTTTCAAATGATTTGTCTTCTCCGTAGATGGCTTCACCAAACTTACGGGCGATTTTTGTTTTTGGACCAGTATATCTTGCCATTTTGTTTTGTTTTTGAAGGGAAAATCTAAATTAAGGTCGTCCTCTAGTTTTCGTTTTCCTTCGATTGATACTTATTAATTAAACTCTTCTTCTTTTGGGTGGGCGACATCCATTGTGCGGCATTGGCGTAACGTCGACAATTTCTGTCACTTCAATTCCTGCATTGTGAATGGTTCGAATGGCAGATTCTCTACCATTACCTGGCCCTTTTACGTACACTTTTACTTTGCGTAAACCCGCTTCATGTGCTACAGTAGATGCATCTTCTGCAGCTAGCTGAGCAGCGTAAGGCGTGTTTTTCTTAGAGCCTCTAAATCCCATTTTTCCGGCGGAAGACCAAGAGATCACATCGCCATTTTTATTGGTCAAAGAAATGATAATGTTATTGAACGACGCAGTAATGTGTGCTTCACCAGTCGATTCAATGACCACTTTTCTTTTTTTCGTATTCTTTGCGCTAGACTTTGCCATATCTCTAGAAATTATTTAGTTGCTTTTTTCTTGTTAGCAACTGTTTTACGTTTTCCTTTTCTGGTTCTGGAGTTATTCTTTGTGCGCTGTCCTCTTAATGGAAGGCCTGCTCTGTGTCGAATACCTCTGTAGCATCCAATGTCCATCAAACGCTTGATGTTCAACTGAATTTCACTACGCAATTCTCCTTCGATTTTAAAAGACCCAACCGCCTCACGAATGGCTCCGATTTCATCATCGTTCCACTCGTTGACTTTTTTGTCTTCACTGACACCAGCTTTCTTTAGGATATCTTGAGCACGACTTTTGCCCACTCCAAAGATATACGTTAACGCGATTACACCCCTTTTTTGCTTCGGGATATCTACACCTGCGATTCTTGCCATAATTATCCTTGTCTTTGTTTGAACCTAGGGTTCTTTTTGTTAATAACATACAAGCGCCCTTTTCTGCGTACGATTTTGCAGTCGGCACTTCGTTTTTTAATGGAAGCTCTTACTTTCATTGTCTTAGTATCTATAAGTTATGCGAGCCTTAGTTAAATCGTAAGGACTCATTTCCAATTTCACTTTATCTCCTGGAAGCAATTTGATGTAATGCATGCGCATTTTTCCAGAAATATGGGCCGTAACAATATGACCGTTTTCAAGTTCCACACGAAACATGGCATTGGATAGCGCTTCCACTATCGTTCCATCTTGTTCTATTGCTGCTTGTTTGGCCATTATGCTATAGATTTTCGGTTTTTACCAGTTTTCATCAAACCGTCGTAATGACGATTGAGTAGATATGAATTGACTTGTTGCATCGTATCGATGGCAACACCCACCATGATCAACAGAGAGGTTCCGCCGTAAAACAGAGCCCAACCTTGCTGAATGCCTAATATTTTGACCACAAAAGCAGGAAATATTGCAATCAGGGCCAAAAAGATAGAACCAGGGAAGGTTATTTGTGACATAATTCGATCCAAATACTCGGCAGTATCGGTCCCGGGCTTAATCCCTGGAATAAAACCACCACTGCGTTTTAGATCGTCCGCCATCTTGTTCGTAGGAACAGTAATCGCGGTATAAAAGTAGGTGAAGATAATGATCAACACCCCAAACACAATGTTATACCAGAGGCCAAAAATATCACTAAAATTGGCTTGTATTGTCTGCGCAAAAGCACTGTCTGAGAGACTGGCTACCGCTGAGGGCACAAACATGATCGCCTGCGCGAAAATGATTGGCATTACCCCTGAGGCATTGAGCTTTAACGGAATGAATTGACGGGCTCCGAAAATGTTTTTCTCGTATCCTCCTGAAGCAGTGCGTCTGGCGTATTGTACCGGTATTTTACGCACGGCCATTACCAAGAGAACTGAAAGCAAAATAATCACGAACCAAATCACCAATTCAATCAAAATCATGATCATTCCACCATTTGATTCAAAAACTCGTGAGGCAAATTCTTGAGCAAACGTCAAAGGCAAACGTGCAATGATCCCCACCATAATCAAAATGGAAATTCCATTGCCGATTCCTTTATCGGTAATTTTTTCACCCAACCACATGGCAAAGACACAGCCAGTAACCAATATGGTGATCGAAGAGACATAGAATAAAGCCGACTGTCCCATGACAAACGCTGCTGATGGCACACCAAGCGCTGGCAGACCAGCCAAATAACTCGGTGCTTGAACCAAACAAATACCAATAGTAAGCCAACGGGTAATTTGATTGATTTTCTTACGTCCACTCTCCCCTTCTTTTTGAAGTTTTTGTAGATAAGGAATGGCAATCTGCATCAATTGAACAACAATGGATGCTGAGATATACGGCATGATTCCAAGAGCAAAAACGGATGCATTGGCAAAGGCACCTCCTGTAAAGGCATTCAACAAACCACCGATACCTCCATCGTCAAATCGACCGGCGAATTCACTGAGCATCCCTGCATCAATTCCTGGAAGGACAACCTGAGCACCAAAACGGTAAACAAGCAACAATCCTAGAGTCAACGCGATTCGATCACGAAGCTCTTCAATTTTATAGGCGTTTTTTAAGGTCTCAAAAAATTTCATTCCTTCAAATAATTATAAGGTTTCTGCTGTTCCTCCTGCGGCTTCAATAGCGGCTTTTGCAGTTGCGGTAAACTTGTGAGCAGTTACCGAAAGCTTGGCCTTTAATTCACCGCGGCCTAAGATTTTTACCATTTCATTTTTCCCGCACAATCCTAGCATCACTAAGGTTTCAAAATCTACAGAACCTTTAATTTTTTTATCATCCACAAGAGACTGCAGGGTGTCTAGATTTACCCCTTGATATTCTTTGCGATTGATGTTTTTGAATCCAAACTTAGGTACACGGCGTTGCAAAGGCATTTGACCTCCCTCAAAACCGAGTTTCTTGGAATAACCAGAACGCGACTTGGCCCCTTTGTGACCACGTGTTGCTGTTCCACCCTTACCAGAACCCTGTCCACGCCCCACGCGCTTGGCTTCTTTTTTAACTGATCCTTCAGCTGGTTTTAAATTACTTAAATCCATCTCTATCTCTTATTTAGTTTCAACAGAAACCAAGTGATTAACTTTATTTACCATACCCATAATGTTCGGGGTATCTTCGTGCTCTACGGTCTGGCCTATTTTTTTCAAGCCAAGGGCCTTGAGCGTCTTTTTCTGAGTGGCAGTGCGATTGATCTCGCTGCGTACCTTTGTGATTCTGATCTTTGCCATAACTTTTGTCTTAGCCTTTAAATAGTTTATCCAAAGAAATTCCACGCTGCTTGGCAACGGTTTCTGCACTGCGAAGCTGAAGCAAAGCATCAAAAGTCGCCTTAACCACATTGTGTGGATTTGAAGACCCTTGAGACTTCGACAATACATCATGTACACCCACAGCTTCCATTACCGCACGAACAGCTCCACCAGCAATAACTCCAGTACCCGCTGCGGCAGGAATCAAGGCTACACGAGCTCCACCGTATTTTCCTTTTTGTTCATGAGGCAAAGTAGCCTTGTTCAAAGGAATACGTACTAAATTCTTCTTAGCGTCCTCGATTGCTTTAGCAATGGCACTGGCAACATCTTTAGATTTTCCTAAACCGTGTCCAACGACCCCTTGCTCATCTCCAACCACCACAATGGCAGAAAATCCAAAAGAACGTCCCCCTTTGGTCACTTTAGTTACACGCTGCACCCCGACCAAACGATCTTTCAATTCGAGTCCGCCCGGCTTAACTAGTTCTACGTTTTTATAATCTTGATACATATTTTTAGAATTTTAAGCCGCCTTCGCGCGCGCCTTCTGCTAATGATTTAACTCTTCCGTGATAAAGGTAACCACCGCGATCAAAAGTCACTTCGGTTACGCCAGCTTTAAGCGCTTTTTCAGCGACACTTTGTCCGACCAATTTAGCGGCTTCACTTTTGTTGACACTCGCGGTATCAATGTCTTTGTCTCTTGACGAAGCTGATGCTAAAGTCACGCCAGAGAGGTCGTCGATAAGCTGAGCATAAATTTCTTTATTACTGCGGAATACGGCCAATCTAGGACGCTGTGCATTCCCGCTTACGGTTTTTCTGATGCGAAAGCGAATGCGCTCTCTTCTGTCTTGTTTGGATAATGCCATAATTCTATGCTTATGCAGACTTACCTGCTTTTCTTCTAATGATTTCTCCTACGAACTTGATTCCTTTTCCTTTGTAAGGCTCTGGTTTACGGAAGCTGCGGATTTTGGCCGCAACTTGTCCCACAAGCTGTTTGTCGTGAGAAGTTAATTTTACAATTGGATTCTTCCCTTTTTCAGAAATTGTCTCTACCTTCACTTCAGGAGCGATGTTCAAAACAATGTTGTGAGAGAACCCTACCGCTAAATCTAATTTATTGCCTTGGTTACTGGCGCGGTATCCCACACCAACCAACTCGAGCTCTTTAGTCCAACCGGCCGATACTCCGGCAATCATGTTGTTTACCAAAGCGCGGTACAAACCGTGTTTGGCTCGATGATCTTTCGCATCAGTGGGGCGCGTGACCACCACTTGACCGTCTTCCACGGCAATGTTGACTGAGTCAAATTCCTGAGTTAACTCGCCCAATTTTCCTTTTACAATGACGTTTTGGCCGTTCACTTCAACAGTAACGCCTTCTGGGATTGCAATGGGATTATTTCCTATTCGTGACATTTCTTGGTCTTCTTTAGATTAATGAACGTAACACAATACTTCTCCACCAGTGTTCTGCGCTTTGGCTTGTTTACCAGTCATCACACCTGCAGAGGTAGAGACGATGGCGATGCCTAAACCATTCAATACGCGTGGCATGTCTTTTGCCCCAACATATTGACGCAAGCCTGGAGTACTCACACGCTGTAAACGGCGAATAACTGGCTCTTTGGTGACTTTATCATATTTCAAGGCAATTTTGATCGTCCCTTGGGCATTGTTTCCCTCTTCGAACTTATAGCTCAAAACATAACCTTGGTCAAAAAGAATTTTAGTGATTTCCTTTTTGATGTTGGATGCAGGCACCTCGATAACGCGGTGACCAGCAAGACTTGCATTTCTAACGCGAGTTAAAAAATCTGCAATTGGATCTGTGTTCATGTTCTATTTATTTTGGATGTGGTTTTCCGTCTAATCGAAACCTTCACCCGGTTTATATTAATTTACCAGCTCGCTTTACGCACTCCTGGTATGAGTCCTTGATTTGCCATTTCACGGAACATCACACGTGATATCCCAAATGTTCTCATATAACCCTTTGGACGGCCCGTCAACTTACAGCGATTGTGCATGCGAATTGGCGACGCATTTTTCGGTAGTTTTTGTAGCGCTTCATAGTCACCGGCTTCTTTCAAAGCTTTTCTCTTTGCAGCGAACTTAGCTACGGTTTTTGCTCGTTTCACCTCACGGGCTTTCATTGATTCTTTAGCCATCTTAGTTCTTTTTAAAAGGTAATCCCAACTGGGTTAATAATGATTTAGCTTCTTGATCTGTATCAGCAGAAGTAATGAAGGTCACGTTCATGCCCTCAATTTTTTTCACCTTATCGATGTCGATCTCCGGAAAAATAATTTGCTCGGTAATCCCCAAGGAGTAATTTCCTCGTCCGTCAAATCCTGTTGATTTAATTCCGCTGAAATCGCGTACGCGAGGTAAAGCTGAAGTAATCAATCGATCCAAAAACTCGTACATGCGTTCACCTCGCAAGGTTACTTTTGCGCCAATCGGCATTCCCTTTCTCAATTTGAAAGAGGCCACATCCTTTTTAGAAATGGTCGCAATGGCTTTTTGGCCAGTGATTTTAGTCAATTCTTCTACTGAGTATTCGATGAGTTTTTTATCGGCAACGGCATTACCCACACCACGAGAAACAACAATTTTCTCGAGTTTAGGGACCTGCATAACGTTGTTGTAACCGAACTCATCGGTCAAGGCAGAAACAACTCTGCTCTTGTATTCTTCTTTAAGTCTTGGTGTGTATCCCATAACTATAATGCTTGATTCGATTTTTTAGCAAACCTAACTTTCTTGTCACCTTCCATTTTAAATCCTACTCGTGTCGCTTGACCAGATTTTGGATCCTTCAACGAAAGATTTGAAATGTGAATGGGCGCCTCCATCTCGCTGATCCCACCCTGAGGACTAGCTGCACTAGGCTTCTGGTGTTTCTTCACGAGATTAATCCCTTCTACGATTGCTTTGTTCTTGTCTTTTAACACGCGAAGTACTTTTCCTTCGCTGCCCTTGTGGTCTCCCGCAGTAACCAATACGAGGTCACCTGATTTTATCTTTAGCTTTTCCATTTCGGTTTTTGCGTTAAAGCACCTCTGGTGCTAGTGAGACAATTTTCATGAATTGCTTGTCGCGCAATTCTCGAGCCACTGGTCCGAAAACACGTGTCCCTCTCATTTCACCCTGAGGGTTTAATAGAACACAAGCGTTATCATCAAATCGGATGTAAGATCCATCAGGACGACGGACTTCTTTTACAGTGCGCACCACTACGGCTGTGGAGACACTTCCTTTTTTGATGTTTCCATTCGGCGTTGCTTCTTTAACAGTAACCACGATTTTATCACCAATAGAGGCGTATCGTCTTTTGGTACCGCCCAATACACGGATACAAAGCACTTCTTTGGCTCCGGTATTGTCTGCTACTTTAAGTCTTGATTCTTGTTGTATCATGATTACTTAGCTCTTTCAATAATTTCTACTAATCTCCAACACTTGGTCTTGCTCAATGGACGGGTCTCCATAATGCGAACAGTATCCCCTTCGTTGCAGTCATTTTTTTCATCGTGCGCGACGTACTTTTTGGTCTTCAACACGAACTTTCCGTACATCGGGTGTTTTACTTTTTTAACCTCGCTAACCACAATAGACTTCTCCATTTTATTGCTGGTCACTACCCCGATTCGTTCTTTTCTTAAGTTTCTTTTTTCCATGTTTCAGTGGCGCACAATTATTGTACTTCTCTTTTAGTTATTTCAGTCGCAATTCTCGCTACAGCTCTTCTAAGCCCTCTGAGTTGAATTGGATTTTCCAGCGGAGAGATGGCATGAGCAATACGCAAATCGGCGTGCTCTTTTTTAATTTCTGCCAGCTTCTCATGTAATTCCGCTGTTGATGCTTTTGTTATTTCTGATTGTTTCATAATGACAATGTCAATAAATTAAGCTTGATAATCTCTAGAAATGATAAACTTCGTTTTTACAGGAAGTTTCTGTGCCGCCAAACGCAAAGCTTCCTTTGCTGTTTCTAAGGACACTCCAGAGACTTCAAACAATACGCGCCCTGGCTTAATTACGGCAGCCCAATATTCTACGGCACCTTTTCCTTTACCCATACGAACCTCTAACGGTTTTTTAGTGATGGGTTTGTCAGGAAAAATCATGATCCAAATCGAACCTTCACGTTTCATGTAACGTGTCGCAGCGATACGCGCCGCTTCAATTTGACGTGCCGTCAAGAAATTTGAGTCTAGCGATTTAATCCCAAAAGTTCCGTATGACAATTGATTTCCACGACCTGCATTACCTTTCATGCGGCCTTTTTGCGTTTTACGAAACTTTGTTCTTTTTGGTTGTAACATTTTCTTTCGTCTTTAAAAAATTACTTTCTGTTACGTCGTGACTTGTTACCGCCACGTCCAGAATTTCCTTTTCCACCGGATTTCTTGTTTGAGAGGCCCACTAAAGGTGACAATTCTCTTTTGCCGTATACCTCTCCTTTCATGATCCATACCTTGACCCCTAAACGACCGTAAGTCGTGTGGGCTTCTGCCAAAGCATAATCGATATCCGCTCTGAATGTCGACAAGGGGATACGACCATCCTTATAGGCCTCAGAACGCGCCATTTCGGCACCGTTTAAACGACCTGAAATCTGCACCTTAATTCCCTCTGCGTTCATGCGCATTGAGGCCGCAATGGCCATCTTGATGGCACGACGATAAGAGATACGGTTCTCGATTTGACGAGCAATGCTCGAGGCCACCAAGAAGGCATCCAATTCCGGACGCTTGATTTCGTGAATGTTGATCTGTACTTCCTTGCCAGTAATTTTCTTAAGTTCTTCTTTCAGCTTGTCTACCTCTTGACCCCCTTTACCAATAATGATTCCAGGACGGGCCGTCGTGATAGTAACGGTTACAAGTTTTAAAGTTCTCTCGATAATTACGCGAGACACACTGGCTTTACTCAAACGAGCATGAACGTATTTTCTAATCTTGTCGTCTTCGGCGAGTTTATCACCGTAGTCGTTGCCACCGTACCAGTTGGATTCCCATCCTCTGATGATCCCTAAACGGTTTCCGATTGGATTTGTCTTTTGTCCCATTTGCTTTCTAGCTTTGTGTGTTATCGTTAGCTCCTAAAACCAAAGTTACATGGTTGGAACGCTTTCTTATTCTGTGTGCACGACCTTGTGGTGCGGTACGAAGACGCTTGAGCATGCTGCCACCGTCTACGCGAATTTCTTTAACAAAAAGGTCGGCGTCTTCCAAAGAAGCATCTTCGTTTTTGGCTTGCCAGTTGGCAATGGCCGATAACAAAAGCTTCTCCAAACGGCGTGAGGCCTCTTTTTGGCTGAATTTTAAAATATTCAAGGCGTGATTGACCTTTTCACCACGAACTAAGTCGGCAACCAAGCGCATCTTGCGCGGTGATGTTGGGCAATTGTTCAACTTAGCGAAATACTGTGTTTTTTTCGCTTCCTTGATTTGTTCTGCTCTTTCTCGTTTACGAACTCCCATGGCTTATTATTTTTTTCCTTTGTTCTTGTTTCCACCATGGCCACGGAATGATCGTGTCGGCGAAAATTCACCTAATTTGTGTCCTACCATGTTTTCGGTCACATAGACAGGGACAAATTGCTTACCGTTGTGGACTGCAATGGTTTGACCCACAAAATCCGGTGTAATCATCGAGGCACGAGACCAAGTTTTGATGACCGTCTTTTTGTTGGACTCCACATTGGCCGCAACTTTCTTATCTAGCTTATAGTGAACGTATGGTCCTTTTTTTAATGATCTTGGCATGATTTATTTCTTTCTACGTTCTACAATGTATTTATTACTCGCTTTAGTCTTAGATCGCGTGCGATATCCTTTAGCTGGGATACCCTTACGAGATCTTGGGTGTCCTCCTGAAGAACGCCCTTCACCACCACCCATTGGGTGATCCACTGGGTTCATAACCACCGCACGAGTGCGAGGACGACGACCCAACCAACGTGAACGACCAGCCTTACCAGACACCAACAACTGGTGGTCGCTGTTTGATACAGCACCAATTGTTGCTGAACAGGTCACCAAAATCATTCGGGTTTCACCGGATGGTAATTTAACCGTAGCGTATTTACCTTCACGAGCCATGAGCTGAGCAAAAGCACCAGCACTTCTGGCCATCACCGCGCCCTGTCCAGGATGCAATTCAATGCATGAGATAATGGTTCCAAGAGGGATTTGCGAAAGAGGAAGGGTATTTCCTATCTCTGGCGCAGCGCCTTCTCCTGAAACTACGTTTTGTCCAACCTGAAGACCGTTTTGCGCAATGATGTATCGCTTTTCACCGTCTTGGTAGTTGAGCAGGGCAATAAATGCTGTGCGATTTGGATCGTACTGAATTGAGGCTACGGTTGCGGGTATACCGTGCTTATCGCGTTTGAAATCGATAATTCGATAACGCTTCTTGTGACCACCACCGATATAGCGCATGGTCATTTTTCCTTGACTGTTTCTTCCCCCTGAACGTTTTTTCGGAGCGAGCAAACTCTTCTCCGGCTTATCAGTCGTAATGGCGTCAAATCCATTCACGACTCTAAATCGCTGTCCTGGGGTGATTGGTTTTAATTTTCTTACTGACATTGTTGTCTGTTATTCATCTAAATTGCTTTAGATATTAGCATAAAAATCTATTGTATCACCTTCCGCCACCTGTACAATTGCTTTTTTAATCGCATTTGTTTTACCAGTTTGAATCCCTGTTTTCGTGTAACGAACACGGCGATCTGGGCGGACATTAATCGTGCGAACTGAAGTTACTGAAACACCGTATGCAGCTTCAACTGCATTTTTGATTTCAATCTTGTTCGCCTTAGGGTTCACCACAAAGGTGAAGCAGTTAAAATCCTCCGCATTGCGCGTGGCTTTCTCCGTAATAATAGGTTTAATTAAGATATCCATCTTGTGTCTATTTACTAAAGTTTTCTTCAATACTTTCCAAAGAACCTTCAAACAACACAAGGCTGTTTGCATTCATAATCTTGTAAGTGCTTAATTCTGAGTTATTTACAACCTCAGTGCCTTGCAAATTACGCGACGACAAATATACATTATTATTCGAGTCACCCAAGACAAACAAAGATTTTTTGTTTTCTAGGCCTAAAGACTGTAATAATGCCGTGAATTCTTTGGTTTTTGGCGTGTCCATGTTGAAATCCTCCAACACCACGATCGCTTTGTCTTGAGCTTTCATGCTCAAGGCAGATCGTCGCGCCAAACGCTTTAAATTTTTATTGAGTTTAAATCCGTAATTCCGCGGTCTCGGTCCAAAAAATCGACCTCCTCCTTTGAAAATACCAGATTTGATGCTTCCCGCACGTGCAGTACCGGTTCCCTTTTGCTTTTTAAGCTTACGGGTACTCCCAGTAATTTCTGACTTTTCTTTGGCTTTGTGCGTTCCTTGACGCTGATTGGCCAAATATTGCTTCACGTCTAGATAAACTGCGTGATTGTTGGGCTCAATACCAAATACGTCCTTCGAAAGGTCCACCTTTCTTCCCGTATCTTTTCCGTTTCTGTCTAATACTGCTACCTTCATTACTTTGTAATTGTTAGATAAGCGTTTTTGTGACCAGGCACACAACCTTTGACCACAAGCAGATTCTTTTCAGGAACCACTTTTAACACGCGTAAGTTTTCAACTTTCACTTTAGAGTTACCCATCTGACCTGCCATGCGCATTCCTTTGAATACACGTGCAGGATATGATGCAGCACCGATCGATCCAGGAGCACGCAAACGATTGTGCTGACCGTGAGTCGCCTGACCCACACCGCCAAATCCGTGGCGCTTTACTACCCCTTGAAATCCTTTTCCTTTTGAAATTCCTGCCACATCGACGAACTCTCCTTCGATGAAGTGTTCTACCGTCACAGTATCTCCTAGTTTGTAATCTTCTTCAAATCCTTGGAACTCGACGACTTTTCGCTTGGCAACAGTCCCTGCTTTTTGGGCATGGCCCTGAGCAGCTTTATTTACCGTCTTTTTGTCATCGAAACCCAGTTGAAGCGCTTCATACCCGTCAACCTCTTTGGTTCTGACTTGGGTAACAACACAGGGCCCAACCTCAATCACGGTACAAGGAATGTTCTTTCCTCGCTCGTCAAAGATGCTGGTCATCCCTATCTTTTTTCCAATTAACCCAGACATAAATGTTACTTTTTAATTATTTAATTTTTATTCAAAAAAACAGGACCAAAATAACTTCAGTCCTGAATATTATTTTGTTTCCGTTTTTCCCTCGCACGCAGCTCAGGACATGTGCTCACTACAGTGAGCGGTCATTACACTTTAATCTCAACCTCTACACCACTTGGCAACTCAAGTTTCATGAGTGCGTCAATGGTCTTTGAAGAAGAGCTGTAAATATCCAGCAAGCGCTTGTAAGAACTCAACTGGAATTGCTCACGACTTTTCTTATTCACGTGTGGTGAGCGCAACACGGTGAATATTTTTTTGTGCGTTGGCAAAGGAATAGGACCCGTAACCACAGCACCAGTGCTCTTAACTGTTTTTACGATTTTATCAGCAGATTTGTCTACTAAATTGTGATCGTAAGATTTTAACTTGATTCTTATTTTTTGACTCATTGCTGTGAATATTAAGCGTTAGCAGTTCCTTTGGCCTCAGCAATCACCGTCTCGGCAATATTAGTAGGCGTTTCTGCATAATGTGAAAATTCCATGGTTGAAGTGGCACGACCCGAAGACAAAGTACGTAGGGTAGTCACGTATCCAAACATTTCAGATAGTGGCACCTCAGCCTTGATGGCTTTGGCCCCTGCACGGTCTCCCATATCGTTGACCTGTCCACGACGACGATTTAAATCACCTACGATGTCCCCCATATTTTCTTCTGGAGTCAAGACCTCAAGCTTCATAATCGGCTCTAGGATCACAGCGCCTGCTGCTTTTGCGGCAGACTTGAAGCCGAGTTTTGCAGCCAACTCAAAAGACAACTGGTCAGAATCCACAGGGTGGAACGAACCATCTTTCAAAGTGACTTTCATGCGGTCAATTTCGAAACCAGCCAAAGGTCCATTTTTCATGGCCTCCTTGAATCCTTTTTCCACAGATGGAATAAATTCTTTTGGAATGTTACCTCCTTTGATTTCATTGACAAACTCCAATCCAACAGCCTTTTCATCTTCAGCAGGTGAAAGCGTAAAGACGATGTCCGCAAATTTTCCGCGTCCACCAGTTTGCTTTTTATAAACCTCACGATGATCAGCACCACGAGTTACCGCTTCTTTGTACTCAACTTGCGGCTTACCTTGATTGACCTCTACCTTGAATTCACGCTTTAGACGATCGCAAATGATGTCCAAGTGAAGTTCGCCCATACCAGAAATAATGGTCTGTCCGCTGGCTTCATCAGTACGCACCTGGAAGGTAGGATCTTCTTCTGCCAATTTGGCTAAAGCCATCCCTAACTTATCGACATCGGCCTTAGTTTTGGGCTCAACAGCGATACCAATTACAGGATCTGGGAAAACCATACTTTCAAGAACGATCGGACTCTTTTCAGCAGAGAGTGTATCTCCGGTTTTGATGTCCTTAAATCCAACGGCTGCACCAATATCACCCGCCTCAATAAAATCGATGGCATTCTGTTTATTGGCATGCATTTGGTAAATTCTAGAGATACGCTCCTTGTTCCCCGAACGGTTATTCAATACGTAAGAACCCGCGTCCAAATGACCTGAATAGGCACGGAAAAATGCCAAACGACCCACAAAAGGATCAGTGGCAATTTTAAAGGCCAAAGCCGAGAACGGCTCAGTCACATCGGGCTTGCGCACTTCCTCTTGTTCTGTATCAGGATTCATACCCACGATACCTTCTTTATCAACAGGAGAGGGCAAGTAACGACAAACGGCGTCCAAAAGGAATTGAACCCCTTTATTTTTAAACGCTGATCCACAAATCATCGGAATGATCGACATGTCCATAACTGCAGCGCGCAGGGCAGCGTGGATTTCGTCTTCTGTGATCGAGTCTTCATCCTCCATGAACTTCTCGAGTAAGTTCTCGTCGTATGCAGCAACTTCTTCGATCAATTTTCCGCGATACTCCGCAGCTTCTGCTTTTAGCTCCTCAGGAATTTCAATGATATCGAAGGTCGATCCCATAGATTCTTCACGCCAAACAATAGCGCGGTTCTTTACTAGGTCAACAATCCCTTTAAAATCCATCTCCTCACCGATCGGCAATACAATCGGCACGGCATTGGATCCAAGCATGTCTTTAACTTGTTGGCAAACCGCCATGAAGTTCGATCCTTGACGGTCCATTTTGTTCACAAAGCCCATACGTGGTACCTTGTAATTATCGGCCAATCTCCAGTTTGTCTCACTCTGTGGTTCAACACCATCTACGGCACTGAATAAGAAGACTAGGCCATCTAAAACACGTAATGAGCGATTTACCTCTACGGTAAAATCAACGTGACCAGGCGTATCGATAATATTGAAGTGGTATCCTTTTGTGTCATCTGTCGGCTCACCGTTTTCGGTTGGAAAATTCCAAGTACATGTGGTCGCGGCCGAAGTAATGGTGATTCCACGCTCTTGCTCTTGCTCCATCCAGTCCATGGTTGCAGCACCGTCGTGAACTTCACCGATTTTGTGACTCACACCTGTGTAAAACAAAATACGTTCAGTCGTGGTGGTCTTTCCCGCGTCGATGTGAGCGGCAATTCCAATATTTCGTGTAAATTTTAAATCTCTTTTGGCCATGACTTAAAATCTAAAATGTGAGAATGCTTTATTGGCTTCAGCCATTTTGTGCGTGTCCGTTCGTTTTTTGACGGCAGCACCTTCTTCTTTTGAAGCGGCCAAAATTTCTGCAGCCAATTTTTGGGCCATCGATTTTTCATTGCGCTTACGGGAATAACCGATAAGCCATTTCATGGCCGTCGAAATTTTACGGTCTGGGCGGATTTGCATTGGAATTTGGAATGTTGCTCCACCAACACGGCGCGAGCGCACCTCTACGTGAGGCATAACATTCGACAATGCATCCTTCCAGATTTCTAAAGCAGTTTTTTCTTCGTCTTGATTTTTGCTGTCTACGATGTCGATTGCGTCGTAGAATACTTTAAAAGCGACGGATTTTTTACCATCCCACATCAAGTTATTGACAAACCGCGTGACCAATTGATCGTTAAATTTAGGATCTGGTAACAGCGGTCTTTTTTTCGCTTGTCTTTTTCTCATGTCTTCTTCTTAACGTTTAATTACTTCTTAGGGCGCTTTGCTCCGTACTTTGACCTGCGCTGAAGACGACCTTGAACCCCTGCGGTGTCCAAAGCCCCTCGCACAACGTGGTAACGTACCCCCGGCAAATCTTTTACCCTTCCACCTCTAACCAATACTATCGAGTGCTCTTGCAAATTGTGACCTTCACCACCGATGTATGCGTTTACTTCCTTACCGTTTGTCAAACGAACGCGAGCCACTTTCCGCATGGCTGAATTCGGTTTTTTCGGTGTGGTTGTATATACACGCGTACACACTCCGCGGCGTTGCGGGCACGAATCCAAAGCAGCCGATTTACTCTTCTTGGTTATTTTGGCTCTTCCTTTTCGTACTAATTGTGAAATAGTTGGCATATAAAATCCTTGTTATACTTAAAAATCTATATAGTTTAAACCCATTAAGGGCGGGCAAAGGTAGCAATAAAAATGAATTATCGCAACGGGCTTATCAAATTATTTAGACGCCGAGGTTTTTAGCGCAAAACCCGCAAGATTTTCAGGTCTTAGACGTTATGTTTGCAATTGAATTTCCCAATCAAATGATGGGCCCGATACTCCGAGAAAAAAAATACCGATTTCTGATCTTTCTGTTGGTCGCTATACCCACCTTTACGATTCAGGCCCAAAGACTTGATGTCCATTTCAAAATCAAGGATATCGCGCTTGATTCTGGGATACATCCCATTGAGCCGCATCAAGAGTTTGCCTCGAGAGCCGAGCTCAATATAGCACTTGACACTTTTTTAGAGCAATTGGGTGAACAGGGCTACCTCAGTGCTCGAGCCAAAGAACAACAGTTGACCACTATGAATGGAGTCACCGAATTGTTTATCCAAATAGATCCAGGCCAGCGATGGGAGCACTTGGTATTTTCTACGGACCAAAAACTAGAACACTACCTAAAGGATTTGTTGGATCCCGTTGATAAGACCAAAAGAAACCAATGGGGCGACTCACCGGAAATGATGGATAAAACCGTCTACGAAATCGACTTAGAGAAAATTCCTGAATTGTTAAGCGAACTCAGTCAGAGAATAGCCGAAGACTACAGTCCGTTTTCAGACCTTAGATTTGTCCACTTAGGTCCTTTGGATTATCCAGTGCTCCGTGGAAAATTAGCAGTCAACTGGCTTCCATTGCGAACCATAGACAGTCTTGTGATTAAGGGTTATCCAAAAATTGACCGCGGTCTAATCAAACATCGAGCTGGTCTAAAGCTACCCGTCACATTCGAGGCCAAAAAGATTATGAAGGCCGAATCGGCGCTATCCACACTCCCTTATATTGACATTACGCGTCCAAGCGAAACACTTTTTGAATCCGACCGTACTACCTTATATATATACCCCCAAAAAACTCAAGCCAATCAAATAGATGGAATTTTAGGTTTTGGGACGAATCCGCAGACCAATCGTCTTCAATTTAATGGATTTCTGAATCTTCAGTTACTGAATAACTTTGACCAGAGTGAATCTCTGGAATTGAGATACAAAGGAGACGGCGCGCAACAACAACGCTTGGAAGTTTTTGCAGAAGTCCCATACTTATTCAATTCGCCCTTCGGTTTCAAATCGAGTTTAGACGTTTTTAGACGAGATTCAACCTTTACCAATGCCAACACCTCGATTAAATTGACCTATCATCCTTTTGGTCCTCTGCAGTTGGCCATGGGGTATACCTCGATTAATTCCAGCGCCAATGCAACCGAGTTAAACGCGACCGCTGATGATCTGGCGAACTACAACCAAAACCTGTGGGCCATTGAAGTGCAAGCCCAACAGCGAAATAGGTCCAAATTGATGCCTTGGAGATATCGCTTTAAAATAATGAACGAATTTGGCTCCAGCGACATTGACCCCTCTAGCTCAAATACGAATAATTCAGTTCCAATAAGCTTCAAACGCAACAAACTGGAGTTAGATCTGGTCTACCTCTGGGATTTGTGGTCCAATCACCACCTGTATTTGCGTCACCACACAGCTTGGCTTGAGGGACAAAATCTTTTGCTCAATGAGTTGTTTCGCTTTGGTGGAACCCAGAGTTTGCGGGGATTCAATGAAAATTTAATCGAATCCTCCCAAATTCATCTTTTCAATACAGAGTACCGATTGGCCTTTAACAGAGGTTTTTATCTGCACCATTTGACCGATTTTGCCATTTATCGATCCCCCGACAGCTCGCGGCTACAACAAAATTATAGCTTAGGTCTCGGAATTGCTGCCCTGACAAGGGCTGGCCTTTTAAAACTCCAACTGGCCCAAGGTTTCGGTCAGCGGACTGATTTTTCGAGTAATAACACAAAAATTCACTTGGTCTTTAGTACTGCATTTTGACCCCTTAAATTGAACAAAAAAACGGTCGAAAATAAGGGGTAAAATTCAAGCGATTTTTGGCTTAAAATTGGGCTCAATTTTGGGTCGTTTTCACCCCGATTTTTAGGCCACTCTAATCCCGCCGAACCTTAACAATAGCCTAACTTTATGTTAAATTAATTCGAAATTTTAAGTTTAAAAAGTTGTGTATTTAACTTTTTATTGTGATTTTTGACGTTGGCTAATTCAAATAAATTACAAAAAATGAGAACAAAGTTTAGTGGAATGTTAACGCTTTTGTTAGCGTTTGCAGTGCAACTTACGTTTGCACAACAAAAAACAGTCTCCGGAACGGTATTGGATGAAACCAATTTACCGCTACCAGGAGTCAATGTAATTGCCAAAGGAACGACAAACGGGGTTCAAACAGATTTTGATGGAAATTACACCATCGAAGTTTCTGTAGGAGAAACCCTTGTTTATAGTTACGTTGGCTACAAAAATGTCGAGATGCCAGTGACTGCTGATTCATCTGACATGTCTTTCTCAATGGAACTTGACGCTGCTGTCCTTAATGAGGTGGTAGTTACAGGCTTCGCGGTTAAGAAAGAGAAAAAGGCGTTGGGTTATTCGGTTTCCTCAATTCAGCAGGAGTCCATTCAGGAGAGCCCACAAACGGATTTAACACGTGTGTTAACCGGTAAAGCCGCGGGGATCAACATTACGACCCAGAACGGTATGTCCGGATCTGCCAACAAGGTAGTCATTCGTGGAACAAACTCTTTTACTGGGGACAACAATGCCCTCTATGTAATTGATGGTGTTCCAATCAGTAATGACACGAACCAAGCAGGTAACTTCGTAGATGGAAACATGGGATCAAGTCGTTCTTTCGATATTGACCCGAATAACATCGAGCGTGTTGATATCCTTAAAGGTCTTGCAGCAACCACACTTTATGGAACGCAAGGTCGTAATGGTGTTATCCTTATCACAACGAAAAGTGGTAGTGGTGCAGAGCGCAACGCAAAACAAGAAATTGAAGTATCCTCTTCTTTGTTCGTCAACGAAGTGTCGATCTTACCAGACTATCAAAACAAATACGGAGGTGGTTTTGACCAAGCCTTCGGATGGTTCTACAGTAACTGGGGACCTGGTTTCTACAGAGATGGTCTAGGTGGATGGGGCTCTGACCCATCATTCGATTCGAATGGTACGGTCGCTCACCCATACTCGACGTCAAACTTCCTCGCAACAAACTACCCTGATTACCAGGCGCAGTTCGAGGGAGAACGTTACGATTGGAAGCCTCGCAATAGTGTTAATGAGTTTTTCCGCAAGGGATTAGCCCGTAACATTTCTGTTAACGCCAGAGGCCGAAGCGCAGACGGTAAATTCGGTTATGGTACTGTATTTAGTAATCTTGACGAAGACGGATTTACTCCTGGAAATAACGTTAAGCGTTCAAACCTAACCTTATCGGGAGATGCGAAGTTGAGCAATAAGTTCAGCATTCGTGGTTCGATGACCTACACCAAAACTGATTTAAAAACACCACCGGTAGCGGCGAGTTTTGGATCGAGTACTTTTGGTTCTGGTTCTTCAATCTTTGGGGATTTGTTTTACACCCCACGAAGTATTGACTTCTTCGAATTGCCATACGAATTGCCTGACGGAGGTAGTGTTTATTATCGTCAAGATAACGCCATCCAGCACCCGCTTTGGACGGTTCAAAATGCGCGATTCAGTCAGTTGGTTAATCGGGTGAACGGTTTCGCCAATATTTCTTATGATATTTCTGACAAATTCAATGTCTTCTATCAGGCGAGTATTGACAACTACACTGAAAACGCAGTTAACAGACAAAATCGTGGTGGTGTAACTGGAGACATTAACACAGACCGCGGTTTTTATGAAACAACAGCCACTACAAATACCATCTACGATCACAGAATCGTATTCTCTGGTAATAATTTCTCATTCCTTGATGATAAAGCAAATATGAGTTTCACTCTTGGTGCTACCTCAAACAGCGTTGATTACAATAGCTTCGGTTTGAGAAGTACCGATCAGCAAGTTTTTGGGTTCTTTGATCACTCAGGTTACACTGAGCGTTTTCAATCAGAATTCCACCAAAGACGTAACATTGTTGGGGTATTCGGTCAGATGCTCTTGGATTACGACAACTATTTGTTCGTAAACCTTTCTGGACGTAATGACTGGGTATCGAACTCCATTGAGAACTCATTGTTCTATCCTTCTGCCAGTGTCTCATTTGTGCCGACCAGTGCATTTGAAGGATTGTCATCTGATACCGGGATTAAATACCTTAAGCTCCGTGCAGGGTACGGAACATCAGCAAACTTCGTAACCGGTTATCCAACCGTTACCCTAGTATCGCTGAATCCACAAGCCTGGAATGATGGAGGGTCTGACGTAACATCGAACACCACTACCAGTACCATTGGTAACCGTGCAATTCGTCCAGAGCTCTTCGAAGAAATCGAGTTTGGTGCTGAAGGTAACCTCTTTGGTCGTTTAACTTTTGACGTATCAGTCTTCGAAAGAACGACTAATGACTTGATTGTAGAAAACCAACCTATCCCAACCAGTACCGGGGCTTCTTTCATCGATAATAACATTGGTGAAGTACAGTCTAAGGGTGTTGAAGCCGATTTAGGTCTGAACATTGTCAAAGCAGCTGGTGATGGATTCGATTGGAAGTTTAACGTGAATTACACCACTTTTGAGAGTGAAGTAATCAGTTTAGGACAAGACACCGAACAGGTTGTTTACGCTGGTTTCACTAACCTTGGTAACTTTGCAACTGTTGGTGATCCACTTGGAGCCATGTACGGATCGCGCGTCGCTCGTGATGCCAATGGTAACTTACTTGTTGATGCCGCTGGTAACTATATTCCAGAAACCACTACAGAAGATGGTTTGGTGCCAAAAATTGGTGATGCCAATCCTGATTATGTGATGAACTTTTTGACCACAATGACCTACAAAGGTTTGACGCTCAACGCACAGTTTACTCATGTTTCTGGTGGTGACATCTACTCTACTTATGTAGGTTCGCTTCTAGGTCGTGGTTTGACGACAGATACTGAAGATCGTTTAGGAACTTACATCTTGGATGGTGTCAGTGCAGACACAGGATTACCTAATAATGTCCAAATCAACAACTCTGACTTTTATTTCTCTAACGGTTTTGCGAGCCCGGCAGATGAGCTTCAAGTTTATGATGCCTCTGTAGTTCGTTTGCAAGAACTTTCTTTGGGCTACTCTTTGAGTTCAAAGCTTCTAGAAAAAACACCGTTTGGATCAGTGACTTTCAAATTCAGTGGCTTCAACCTTTGGTATGATGCTTACAATACACCAGAGGGGATCAACTTCGATCCTAACGTATCTGGTCTTGGGGCCGGAAACGGTGCTGGGTTTGACTTCTTGACTGGACCGAGTAGTAAGAGATATGGATTTAGCGTTAATGCGACATTTTAATCTACTAAAACACGTACAATGAAAAATATAAGTAAACTTTTTACATACGTTCTTCTAGGAGTTGGCTTGGTGTTTACATCATGTGAGACAACTGATCTAGATTTGTTAGACGATCCTAACAACGTAACACAGGACAAAGCGAGTCTTGACCGCTTTATGACCGCCATCCAATTGGATTTTACAAGCTTTATGCGTCAAATGGGTGGGAACGGTGCTGCATTAACCAGAATCAATTATATGTTTGGGCGCACCTATTCGAACAATTATCAACCAGTGGCATTAAACGGTGAGTGGAGTTTAGCCTACCGTGGAATGTTCTCTGACATGGCCTCTGCCGAAAGTCTAGCGCAGAGTAACGGAGACAACAAGCACCTAGGGGTTATGCGAATCCTAAAGGCTTATACTCTGATTACTTTAGTGGATGCTTTTGGAGATGTTCCTTTAAGTCAAGCGACTGATCCTTCTGCATATCCTGCACCAATGGTAGATCCAGGTGCTGATGTTTATGCAGCAGCCATCGACATGCTCAATGAGGGAATTGATTATTTGAGTCAACCGGGAGATAACTTAGAATACGATTTCTTTTACAACAATGAATTTGGTAAATGGACTAAGTTAGCCAACACGGTTAAAATGGTAGCTTTCTTGAATACTGGAAATACTTCAGGATTCAATGGTATCGTTAACACTGGAAACTTCATCAACTCAACAGACGATGATTTCCAATTCCAGTACGGAACCAATGAAACAAACCCTGACACACGTCACCCATCTTACAATTCAAATTATAACGTAACAGGAACCGGGCCTTACCAATCTGTATGGCTTATGGGAACTATGCTCGATCTAGGTGATCCACGCATGCGTTATTATTTCTATCGTCAGAGCGATTGTTGCCCGGGAGCCTCTTGTAACCCAGGAGGAAGCCAAACAACTTTGACGTGTTCTGTGGCACCTCGACCAAACCACTTCCCTTCAGACATGTTATTCTGTTCTCTAGAAGAAGGTTACTGGGGTCGTGACCACGGAAACGCTGAAGGTATTCCACCAGATAGTTTCCAAAAAACATCAGGAGGCGTTTACCCAATTGGTGGTAGTTTTGACGACGACCGTTTCACCTCTGTAACCGTCGGTGGCGGTGGTGGTGGTGCCGGTATTGTGCCGATCATGCTTGCCAGCTGGACTGAGTTCATGAAGGCTGAAGTTGCTTTGGCCTCTGGAAGTGCTGGTGCTGCCTCAAGTGCATTGAGTGCCGGTATGAATAAGCACATCAATAAAGTGTTAGAATTCGGAAGTTTGGATCCAGAAGCAGATTCAGCATTCTTCGCCAGTTCTTCAGACGTGAGCAGCTACATCAGCAGCGTTGTGAATGCCTTTAATGGCGGTTCGAATGAAGACAAGTGGGAAGTCCTTGCGACTCAGCAATTCATTGCTCATTATGGAAATGGAATGGATTCTTACAACTTCTACCGACGTACTGGATATCCAAAGAAATTACAATTAAACATTGATCCTAATCCAGGAGCCTTTGTACGTTCTTTCTTCTATCCAGCGAACGAAGCTAACGTAAACAGCAATATTGTACAGAAACCAGGTGTTGATGTACAAGTATTCTGGGATACTAATCCTCCATCACCTGGATTCCCAGTTGCTAACTAAAAACAGAAACATTATGAAAAGTATTTTAAAAATATTCGTTTTAGGTATCGCACTGAGTTTGACTGGGTGTAGTGAATCCGATGCGCTTATTAACCAGGTCCTCGATACAGTGGATACTGAATCTGGAGCCATTTTGAGAACCATCGGAGATTTACCAGATCTTGTTACCGTTACCAATGAGTCCAATAACTTCATCAACTTTCAGATAGAAGTACAACAAGGAGACGGAAGTTTTGTTCCAGATTTCAGTGAGGTGAATCTTTACATTGGAATGTACAATGATCAAGATCTATTAGACCCCTTATTGACTGACAATGGGGATGAGATTGGAGAATTATTCCTCAACACCTATGATGCGAGTGAATTCGTTATTTCAGCAAATGGTTTGCCAAGAACTGATGTAAACTTGATTACTCAAGACATCCTAGACCTTTATGTTGCTCAGGAATCAACTCCAGCCGTACCAAGTTTCATGGCTTTGCGATTTGAAATCATCATGTCAGACGGGACAATCTTCTCAACTGAGAATGTTGGTGCAACCATCTCTGGTGGTATATATTTTAACTCTCCTTTCTTGTTCAAGGTAATTTTCTTGCCAGTATAATCGAACAGAAATAGAAGTACATAAAGTAAAAGGGGGTCTCGGCCCCCTTTTATCTTTTTTAGTATTCCCTTTTACAATAATTAGATTTTTTTGTAAATTTGACTTTATTAAACTTTAAATTTATAGTTATTATGAAAAAAAATTACATTTTATCAGCGGTTTTCGCGTTCATCTTAACGGGCATGAATGCTCAGTTTACTGATGACATCGAAAGCTACGCCCTAGGTTCGCCTGTAAACGGTGACTGGTGGTTAGAGTGGGTAACTGGTATCGGATACGGTACTGCCTCTGACGCCTATGCTGTTAGCGGAACTCAGTCTATGTTAGTCGGTGGTGACGGTGTAGATCCAGTTCTTGACTTAGGAAACAAAATCTTCGGAACTTGGTATTTGACTCACCAAATGTATGTTCCTTCTGGTAAAGAAGCTTACATGAACATCCAAGGTCAAACTCCAATCGGATCTGGAGAGTGGGTTATTGGTAACTGGTTCTTCAACTACCAGCTTGCTACACCAGGTGAAGGTTCAATTGACAACTCAGCACTTGGAAATGTAACCTTTAGCTTCCCACACGATGAGTGGTTTGAAGTACAAGTAAATGTAGACATCTCTAACGGTATTTCATTGGCAACAATCGAAATCAAAGTTGACGGTGTTGATGTACTTCCTGCTGGAACAGCATTTACTGACTCAGCTGGTACTGTACCAACAAGCTTAGGTGGAATTAACATTTACTCAATCTCAGGTGACAACGAGGTATACTTTGATGACTATGTATTCTCTGATACTAACGTTGGAACTCAAGACTTCGCTGCTAAAGGATTCTCAGCTTATCCTAACCCAGTGAACAACGTTTTGAACCTACAAGCTAACGAAGCGATCAGCAACGTTGCTATCTTCAACGTATTAGGTCAAGAGGTTTACCGTGCGAACATCAATGCCATGACTTCTCAAGTAGATATGTCACAAATGGCTAGTGGTGCTTACTTTGTAAAAGTAAACATCGGTGGTGTTGAAGGTACTGTAAAAGTTATCAAGTAATTGATATACACCTTATGAATTATAAGAGGTTGTCGCAAGGCAACCTCTTTTTTTTGCACTAATTTTGAGATTCAAATACCCCCATGAACAAAGACGAATTCATTTTTGGCTATTATCCAGTATTGGAAGCCCTAGAGGCAGGCGCAACGGTTGATAAAATATTCATCAATCAGGCCAGTAGTCCTAAACGTTTCGATCAAATCATTTCATTGGCTCAAAACGCTGGTATTCCGGTAAATCAAGTACCGCAGGCCAAACTAGACAAATTAACCCGTTCTAATCATCAGGGTATCGTTGCTTACCTATCCCCTGTATCTTTTATTTCGCTTGAGGCCCTTGTCGAAGAGGCTGAAAAAAGCGATAAAAACCCAGGTCTTTTTTTAATTTTAGATCAACTCACCGATGCGCGAAATTTTGGGGCCATTATTCGTACGGCTGAATGCACGGGGGTTAGCGGCATCATCATTCAAAAAACTGGCGGAGCTCCAGTCAACGCCGATACAGTCAAAACCTCTGCTGGAGCCGTTTTCAATGTCCCCATTTGTAAGGTTGATCACGTCAAAGATGCCATTTTTTACCTTCAAGGCTCAGGGTATACCGTGGTAGGCGCCGATGAAAAAGCGCCTCAGAGCTATTTTAATCTAGATTATAAGGCCCCTTCTGCGATCGTTATGGGCTCGGAAGGCTCAGGCATTAGCAAATCAGTATCAAAGCTCTTAGATGGCCTTATTTCGATTCCAATGCGCGGCAAAACCAAATCACTCAATGTTTCAGTAGCTGCTGGAGCCATTTTATTTGAGATCTTGCGTCAAAGAAGTATTTAACTGGGCGGAGACAGATTCCGGGTTAAAATTTCTGTATTCAAGCAGGGTCTTTAGGTTTGTAATTGTACTGTACCTCAACCTCTGAAGTGGTCTCCCCCGGGCCTTGCGCTCTATCTCGAGTATCAGACGTCTGCGCCAATTCATCGATTTCAGGTTCTAGTGGCCGAAATTGACCATTTTCATCAAATTGTTTGATAAAAGCATCCTGCTCGGGATCAAAGTCATCCCTCTGCCAAAGGTAGCTTTCGTATAAATGACTTTTTTGTTTCCTATAATACAGCGCCAGTATTAGGCCAGCAATGAAGCCAGCGCTATGGCCTTCCCAAGATATTTTCGGATCCAAGGGGAATAAATACCAGAACAACCCACCGTAGAGAAAAATCACGGTCATAGCCACTGCAATAAGAGGATATATTCGAGATTGTACGCCCTTAAAAAAAATAAAGGCCACCAACATATAAATGAGGCCACTGGCCCCTATATGCCATGAGGGACGACCAATAAGCCAGGTCGTTACACCCGTCAAAACAAGACCAAAGACCAAAACTCTTGGCGCAATAGGTTTGTAGAAATAAAACAACGCAGCTAACAAAAATAGCATCGGCAATGAGTTATTACTTAAGTGATCCAAGCCAGAGTGAATCCAAGGCCCAGCAATTATACCCCACAAGCCCTTTATCTTTCCCGGAAAGATTCCGAATTCCTTAAACCGAAATCCAAATCGAATTTCCAACCAAAACACCACCCACATGCTCAGAACAAACACAAGAGGCACCATCAGCACGGACCAATTAAAAGGGACGTTTTGTTTTATGCGCATGAATGATGAAGTTTTATGTGTTTTGAATCAAAAAACAGGCCTCACTCAAAAATAGGTCAATTTTTCAGCAAACCTCATTGAATATTGTACATTTAAAGCATGAATCCACCTTTGGCAGAACGCATGCGACCGGTCAGTATTGACCAATACATCGGACAAACTCATTTGGTCGGTCCAAAGGGCGCGCTGCGGCCCCAGTTAGAGAGTGGCCTGATTGCTTCCATGATTTTGTGGGGTCCGCCAGGTACGGGAAAAACAACACTCGCTGGCCTATTGGCTAAAGAAACCAAGCGGGAAATTTTTCATTTAAGCGCCATAGATAGTGGTGTTGCAAAAGTTCGAGAAGTCATTCAAAGGGCCAAGGATAAATCTGGGTTGTTTGCCCACGCTAACCCGATATTATTTATTGATGAGATCCATCGATTCAGTAAATCACAACAAGATGCGTTACTGGGGGCCGTAGAAAAAGGTTGGGTAACCTTAATAGGGGCAACAACGGAACAACCCAGTTTTGAGGTGATACCAGCCTTGCTGTCACGGTGTCAGGTATACACCCTTAAGGCCTTAAAAAAAGAAGAATTACTAGAAATTCTGAACCAGGCCATAGCCCAGGACGCTGCACTGATTCGCAAATCCATTAAACTCCAAGAGTACGGCCTATTGCTCCAAAGCTGCGGGGGCGATGCCAGAAAACTACTGAATACCTTTGAACTCATTGTAATACCAAGTAAAAACAACAAAGTTGTGATAACGGATGCATTTGTCCGTGACCAATTGGATCAGTTGGGGGTTCGCTATGACAAAAGTGGCGATCAGCATTACGACATCGCCTCAGCCATGATTAAGTCAATACGGGGCAGTGATCCAAATGCAGCACTCTATTGGCTTTCTAGAATGCTGATCGGCGGTGAATCGCTCAGTTTTATTGGGAGAAGACTCATTATTTCTGCTGCTGAGGATATTGGTTTGGCCAATCCCACTGCACTGATCATGGCCCAGTCCTCAGCTCAGGCCATTCAAATGATTGGACTGCCTGAGGCGCGCATTATTTTAGGTCAGTGCATTCTTTATTTAGCCATGAGTCCCAAAAGCAACAGTGCCTATCAGGCCATCAATAAAGCCATGGACCTGGCCCATAGCGCTGGACCTCTGCCCGTTCCGCTGCACTTGCGTAATGCCACAAATGATTTGAACAAAGAATTGGGTTACGGTAAAGGCTACACCTACGACCACGATGCCCCCAATGGATGCGCCCAACAAAATTTCCTTCCTCCAGAAATTGAAAACGAACGCTTATACCATCCCTCTTTAAACCAAAGGGAACAGCAAAGTTTCGCTGAATTTCAAAAAATGTGGTCTGGAAATTACCCGAAATAAAAAAATTCAGGTTTAGTTGGCCTTGTGAAAAATCAATTCCTCCCCTTCTCTTCGCAACACGAGTTCCCCTTGATCACGATACTCGGCGGTATAGCGAATTCCTTGCTTATCCTCATAGAACAACATCTGTTCGACAACAAAAAACTTACCTTGATAAATTAAGTCTTGAGTCGACTCCTGATACCATTGATACCCCAAATCGGTGCGCCTTAATAAATAGCTCAGATCACTGGAAACGAAATTCATTAATGGGACATCAGGCAATAACCCAAGAACAACGGTTTCATCTTTCATAGGGCTTTGGTCATTGGGAGTCGTTGTCTTCGTGTCTTGGCCCGAAGATTGATTCGTTGAAACCATAGATGACTCTTCCATTGTGCTAATGGGCTTTTTTGTCTCTTGGCTACTTTCAATCACTGTACTTTCGCCACCGGGCTTTTGTAAAATCTGCATTGGACCTTGACGAACTCCAAGAATCTCAATACTTTCAAAGGCCATCCGTAATGCTTCAACATAGGCCTTGGCATAATTTTTCAACTTACTTCGACCTGTTTTGGTCTGATAAAACAAAACACCATCGCAATCTACCAACCTCACGCTCAGTTCTGTCCACACGAAACCATTGAGCTGCTCAATTTCTGCATAAAGGCCATCGCACCGACTGACCTCCGGGAGTTCTGAAGAAAAAAAGGCATGAAAACCATACTTATTAAATAATAATTTAAGCAGTGAGTTTAATTGATATTGATCGGTTTCGTACTGAAAATCAAAACGTTCGGGGACAACCACATAACTAAAAGCACTGAGCCGTTCTTGCTGCGCAGCCATTTCATTCGAAACCAAAGCACTAAAAATCAACAACACAATCAATAAATGTCGCTTCATCGTCTTTCTAATTTTACATTAATTCCCAATTGAATCGATGCGCCTCGGGCTTTTGCCAAGTTACCGTAACGCAGGAGATGATCTCCTGCAAGATAAACATTAATTGGTCCTAAATCACCGACCAATGCCAATCCGAGATTGGCATAAGACAACGCGTCCATGGTCCAAGTCGATTTAACAGTCAATTGACGCAATAATCGCCTAACATAAAACAAGCTGATCGCCGTTTGAATGGCTTTTGGCCTTTTGATGGCATAAATTTGTATCCCCACTTCACTCTCGAGTTTGTAAGGGTCTCCCTTTCCGCTACAATTACAGGCTACAGCACCTGGAGCACTGGGACCAAATGCGTAGGTTGCAGAGGCGTTCAATTTTACAGGGCGCCATTGAGTATATGAGGAATACAGTGTATCGATGGGCACAGCAGCCTCTACTTCATTCTCAAAAATAGCGTAATATGGTGGTGCGGTCTGGCCTTGAGATAAGTTGGGGAATTCCAATTGAATTCCCTCAAGGTTGTAGTCACCACTGGCCTGATAGGTTTTCACGTCAGAACCATGAGCGATAGCACCAATATCCAGAAGACTAGCACTAAACCGCCATGAATCATCGTGCTGATAGGTCGCGCCAACATCAATACCCAATCCTAAATCCCCACCAAGTATCCCTGTATTTAATACGTCGGATTGGGTGACATTACCCTCAAAACGCGATAGTCCAGAGGTTTGGATGCTTACCGCTGCCCCACTGAGCTCTTGAGCGTAAATGTTTTGACTGTCACCATTGTTGGCCAAACGGGTGGTAAAACTTCCAGTGTTCCCCAGGCTGTTAACCGAAACTAGACTGTTGTAGAGTTTAAGACGGCCCCCAACATGCCATTTTCGATTAATCTTTTTATTGATTCCAAAATGAAAAACACTTAGTACATCTGCTCGAGCACTGATGTGTTCAAATTTAAACGGGTAATCCAAATAATTCGCATTTCCATACCAAGCAAGTGTCGCCCAATCCTTTGGAAAATAGGCGATAAGATCAAATTCCTGATACAGACCTGCACTAAAAAAAGTTTCGTCATCTTTTCGCCATCCAACATCAATCAGGCCCAATTGTACTGTTGTGGTCACAAAATCTTTATCGTCCAAACTCTGAATTAAAGAAGAAATTCTGGTGGCTGGCAATTGTCCATCTGACGCGGCCACATCGTATAAAGAGAAGCCCGAAGAGCCCGCATTTAAATGTAGTCCCGATAGTCCAGGCACACCAATGTAGGCCCTACCCTGAGAAACACCACCTGGATTCAGCAAGAGGTTTTGAGGCACCTCATCAAGGCCATAAATCAGCTGCTTGTTTTGACCACTAACGACCATGGCAAACAACAGACTGAATAAGAAAATGATTTTCGCGCGACTCATTGACCGGATATTTCAAGATAAAACCGAGCCTTCGATCGCATAGTAAGCCGCCCTTGATTAGAGATCGAGCCCAATGGTTCGGCACTTATGGCCAATCTGTTGGCCTGAGTTACTTGGTTTATCTCAGGAGCCACCACCTCTTTTAGGTAGTCGTAAAATTCTGGTGAAGCAGGGTCTCCAGCAGGAACAGTAGTCTGTAAGCTGTAGGTGACATTTCCTGAAAGACTGATAAAATCCATTGTCAGGGCATACGATGTTGGGGTAGTGTTCTCAAATTCAAAGAGAAAATCTGCCCGCACCATACTGTCCTGTGTATCTGAATCATCTAAAAATCTGATTTCAGTCGTGTCACGAACAATTAAAGAAGGAAGGCTTCCACTTGGATCTTCAAATCGAATGGCCTCGACCTCCCAAAAAACAAGGTTAAGATCAACTATGGGGGTCAGTAAGGTGTCCTGAAACTGGTCAAAATCTGTGTCTTTGACACAGGAACCAAAAGACAAAATCAAGGCCAATAGGCCAATAATTTTAACAAAAGAATACTTCATAATAAAGTAGGTTTTAAAATGGGGCTAGGGGTTACAAATATCGTTTGATTTCTTTAATATCTTCGATAATTCGATAATTATCAGGAACTTCTACTGACCAATAGTTGAACAACAAGGTGTTCATCCCTACAGCCTCAGCCCCCAAAATATCCGCCTCAAAAGTATCTCCGATCATCAAACTTTCTTCTGGCAAGGCATTGGCCTTTGTCAAAGCCCTTTTAAATATAACAGCGTCAGGCTTCTTTGACCCTACCTCTTCCGAAGTGGTGACCGATTTGAAATATGGCGCTAGCCCACTTTGGATTAACTTATTGTGTTGAACCGCATGAAATCCATTGGTTATGATGTGCATTTGATAATCATCTTTCAAGTCCTTTAGGGTTT
>Ga0213858_10000056_pt1 | contig 47720 bp, 43 predicted proteins | sample PICome_FD_160122 | JGI IMG/M metagenome (GOLD analysis project Ga0213858, IMG submission 160122) | Coastal seawater microbial communities near Pivers Island, North Carolina, United States - PICO245 | ecosystem: Environmental > Aquatic > Marine > Coastal | place: USA: North Carolina | collected... | reverse complement strand
CTGATAAATTACCGGTTGGTACATATTATTATGTAATGGATCTAGGTAATGGTTCAGAACCTAGAGTTGGATGGTTATACATTAATAGATAAACTAATTAACACTGAATTATAAAATACGTTAAAATGATACATAAATCATCAACAATTAAAGGATTAATAGCTTTAGTATTTATACTATTTAGTGCTAATAGTTTTGCACAGCAAGATCCTCAGTACACCCATTATATGTACAATACGTTGAGTGTAAACCCTGGTTATGCAGGACAACGTGAAACACTTAGTGTTGTAGGATTACATAGATCACAATGGGTCGGTATAGATGGTGCGCCACAAACACAATCTTTAGGGATCCATTCGCCTTTACGAAATGAACGAATTGGATTAGGACTAAATATTGTAAGTGATGCACTTGGGCCAGCAAGAGAGTCTTTTGTGGATGCAAATTTTTCCTATACAATACCATTAAATGCCAACGATTTGAAACTCTCATTTGGTGCCAAGGCAGGTTTCCATATGCTCGATACAGATTGGAGTAAAGGTCGTTTTCAAGATCCAGATGCAGTTTTTAACCAAAACTTAAATCTAATTTCACCAATGGTAGGTGCTGGATTTTATATGCATACAAGAAAGTGGTATTTAGGATTTGCGATACCAAACTTCCTAGAAACGGAACATTATGATGATTTTCAAGAGTCTGTTGCTACGGAAAGAATGCACTTTTATGCAATTGGTGGTTATGTATTTAACCTTAGTGAAACTCTTGAATTGAAACCGGCATTTTTGATAAAAGGTGTATCCGGAGCTCCATTAATTGCTGATATTTCTGCCAATTTTTGGTATAAAAAGAATTTAACAGCTGGTATTGCATGGCGTTGGGATGATTCCGTTAGTGCACTTTTAGGCTTTCAGGCAACTCCAGGAATGTTTATTGGCTATGGCTACGATCTTACCACTACAGGATTGAATAATTACAATAGTGGTACACATGAAATAACTTTAAGATTTGAAGTAAAAAGATTAGGTAGAATATTATCACCACGATTCTTCTAAAAATTTTTAATATGAGAACAGTTTATAGATATATATTATTAGCAATTGCGGTTGTATCAACTTCAATTTCATTTGCTCAACAAGGAAAAGTTGAAAGTGTCAAAAACGATTATAGAGATTTTGCTTACGTAAAGACTAGTGAGATATTACTAGAAGTTGCAAATAAAGGGTACAAGTCAGTTGATCTATTTCAAAAGTTAGCAAATTCTTATTATTTCAGAAATGAAATGGAAGATGCTTCAAAATGGTATGGTGAACTGATGGCCTTAAATGAGGTTATTGATTCAGAATACTACTTTAGGTATGCATTAGCACTTAAGGGGATTGAAAATTATCAGGAATCTGATAAATGGATGAAGAAATTCAATGAGCTAAAACCAGATGATATGAGAGGTAGAGCCTTTATGTCTAAAATTGATTATAGAGAAGCTATTGAAGAAATGAGTAGAGAAGATATTGTACCTAAGAATCTTGAAATAAATACAGAACTATCAGATTTTGGTGTTACCGAATATGAAAATAGTATTGTATTTGCATCTTCTAGAGGAGGTGGTCGCAAGTATAGATGGAATGGACAACCATATCTAGATCTTTATATTGTAGAAAAAACAAAAACAGGCTTTGGTGAGGTGAGAGAAATACAGGGTACAGTCAACACCAAATTTCATGAGTCGAGTGCTATCTTTTCACCTAACGGAAAATATATGTTCTTTACCAGAAATAACTTCTTTAACATGAAATACAAAGAAGATGAAACAGGTATAAACAGATTGCAGTTATATAGAGCAACACTAAGCGAGGATGGAACTTGGGATGAAATTCATTCGATACACTTTAACAGTAAAGACTATAGTGTAGCCCATCCAGCTTTGAATCTTTTAGGTAATAAGCTTTATTTTGCTTCTGATATGCCAGGTACGTTTGGGCAATCTGATATATTTGTGGTGGACGTTAACGAAGATGGTACATTGGGAAAACCAGAAAATCTTGGTCCTTCAATTAATACAGAAGGACAAGAATCATTTCCATTTGTAAATACCGATGGTGACTTATATTTTTCTTCAAATGGTTATCCTGGACTTGGTGGCTTTGATGTGTTTAAATCTGAGGATTTAGATACGAAAGTTAGAGTTAGTTCAAATAGAAATTTTCCAATAGAGAATATAGGAAAGCCTGTAAATAGTGCTTCTGATGATTTTGGATATTATGAGAATTTGGTTACTAAACGTGTTTATTTTAGCTCCAATAGAAAAGGGGGTAAGGGTAGTGATGATATCTATACTTTTGAAATTCCAGAGTGCGAACAACTTTTAGTTGGAACTGTTCAGGATATGGATACAGATCAATTATTACATAACTCAACGGTTATTCTATTTGATGGTGAGGGTAATGAATTGAAACGTACAATTGTTGGTGAAGATGCCGTATATCAATTTAGCTTAGACTGTGAAATGGAATATTTGGTCAGAGGAGTGAAGGAAACGTATACCTCTAATGAAAAACGATTTACTACTCCAAACAGAAAACAGGAACTAAGACTACAACTATTATTAGATAAAGACGAGCAAGCAATAGCTCCATGTGATGATTTAGCTAAAATATTGGATATTCCAATAATTTATTTTGATTTCGACAAGTCTAATATCAGATACGATGCAGAAATTGAATTACAAAAAGTCTTGGCTGTATTGAACAAATACCCAACAATGACAATAGATATTAGAAGTCATACAGATTGTAGAGGAACTGAAGCTTATAACGAGAGTTTATCTGAGCGCAGAGCACAATCTACGCGTAAATACTTAATTGATAATGGTATTCCTTCAGAAAGACTAACTGCAAAGGGATATGGTGAGTACAGATTAGTTAATGATTGTGGTTGTGAACCTACTAATGAGTCTAGTTGTTCTGAAATTGAACATCAGTTGAACAGAAGAAGTGAATTTATTATAACGGGAATTAATGGTAAAACTTGTCCTGAAAAATAAAATCGATATAACAAAATAACGAATAAAATGAGCGGATTAATTTAATTAGTCGGCTTTTTTTATGAATTCCTTTACTTAATTTAAATCTAATGGTAGTAATTTTGTAATATGGAAGAAGAGAAAGTTATCTTAGTCGATGAAAATGACAATCAAATAGGATTAATGCCTAAAATGGAAGCGCACGAAAAAGCAGTATTACACCGAGCGTTTTCAGTATTTATATTTAATGATAAAAATGAATTAATGCTTCAGCAACGTGCATTGCATAAGTATCATTCTCCTGGTTTATGGACCAATACATGCTGTAGTCATCAACGTGACGGAGAAAGTAATATTGAAGCAGGCAAGAGAAGATTAAATGAGGAGATGGGGTTTGTTGCAAATTTAAGAGAAACTACCTCATTTGTTTACAAAGCTCCATTTGATAATGGTTTGACAGAGCATGAATTGGATCATGTAATGATTGGTAATTATAATAAAGAACCAATAATTAATAAAGACGAAGTTGCAAGCTGGAAGTGGATGCCATTGGAAGATGTAAAAGTTGATATAGCTTTAAGACCTGAGAAATATACAGCTTGGTTTAAGATTATTTTTGAAAAGTTTTACGAACATATTAATGTAAATCCGTCATGAAGGTAACTGTACATAGAAAAGCGCACTTTAATGCGGCCCATAGGTTATATAGAAAAGATTGGTCCTATGAAAAGAATGATGTGGTATTTGGAAAGTGTAATAACCCTAATTTTCATGGGCATAATTATGAGCTAATCGCTAGTGTTACAGGCGAAATTGACCCTGAAACCGGCTATGTGATCGACGTTAAAATTCTAAAAAATATTATTAAGGCAGAAGTAGAAGACGCATTTGATCATAAGAATCTCAATGTTGAAGTACCAGAATTTCAAAATTTAAATCCAACAGCAGAAAATATTGCTGTTGTAATCTACAATAAGTTGAAAGCCAAATTAAATCCTAAATTTGATCTTGAAATAACACTTTACGAAACACCTCGTAATTTTGTAACTTATTCAGGTGAGTAAATTTATGACCAAGTTATATCCACTAAAATTTCAACCTATTCTTCAAGACAAGATTTGGGGAGGCAAAAAGCTTAGCCAAATATGTAATAAAAACTCAAATTCTCAAATGTTAGGTGAAAGTTGGGAAGTTAGTACCGTACCTGGTAATGTTTCTATAATATCTAATGGTGTTTTAAAAGGGGTAACCTTACAAAGCTTATTGGATGATTATAAAGAGAGTCTAATTGGTGAAAAGAATTATAAAAGATTCGGTGCAGACTTTCCATTATTAATTAAGTTTATAGATGCAAAAAAAGATTTAAGTATTCAATTACATCCTGATGATGAGCTTGCTAAAAAAAGACATAATTCTTTCGGTAAAACCGAAATGTGGTATGTTATGCAAGCTGAAAAAGGCGCTAACTTAATCGTTGGATTTAAAGATAAAATAGACAGGGAGACCTATTTAAATCATTTAGAAAACAAAACACTGACTAGCATCTTAAACTTTGATGAAGTTAAAGAAGGCAGTACTTATTTCATTGAAGCAGGTCGAGTTCATGCAATCGGTGCAGGAGTTATGTTGGCTGAAATTCAACAGACTAGCGATATAACTTACAGAGTTTATGATTGGGATAGGGTAGATAAAAATGGGAATGAAAGAGAACTTCACAATGATATTGCTATTGACGCGTTCAAATTTGATTTGAAAGACGATTTTAGGGTGAAATATGGAGATTATCCTAACGCATCTAATGAAATGGTAAGTTGCCCATTTTTCACCACAAATTTTTTACCAATTCAAGGTGAGTTATCCAGGAATAACATATATGATTCTTTCATTATATACATGTGTGTTAATGGTGAAGTTGAAATTATTACAGAGGATTTTAGGGAAACCATTTCAAAAGGCGAAACTATTTTAATACCTGCATCAGTAAAAGATTTTAATTTGATTTCTAAGGATGCAAATCTTCTTGAAGTTTACGTCTAAAACAAAGGCGGATTTCTAATTATTTAAATTAAGTATTTATTACTTTTGTACCACAAAATTCAATTAACTATGGCTAATAAAAGAGATTTAAAAAAGGACATAAACTACGTCTTAGGAGATATTATAGAGGCAGTTTATATTTGGGAGTTGGCAAATGCTGAAAAACCAACAAAACAGAGCGAGGCTATAATTGACGAAGCGATTGCAACATTTGATGAATTAATCACAAGGGTCAATGATAGGAGTGTTGAGGATAAAAAAGGACACTTTAAGGCAATTAATAATGATCTTGAGTCAAAAGGTATAAGCCTAATTGACAAAATCAATAAATTAAAATAATTATCAAGCCTATATAGCTCAGCTGGCTAGAGCAGCTGATTTGTAATCAGCAGGTCGTGGGTTCGAGTCCCTCTATCGGCTCAATAAAAAACTCCGACTAAATAGTTGGAGTTTTTTTATTTCTTAATTATTATCTTTTGTCTATAAACTCCTTGAGCTTTTTTCCGTAAAAGGACACTTTGATGTTATCAGTTAATCCATTATAAATTGAGTCGATGTATATAGGATTGGCACTAGGAACTTCATAAAGTGCCAAATATGGTGCAATTTCACTATCAGAATTATTCATAGCATATTGTATGGTATATGAATATTTTCTTTTCACTAACCGTTCAGACAGTTTGTTAATAGAATCAAAAGCAATAGAATCTCCATCTTTTTGGGCTATTAAAGCAACCTCTATTAAATCTAAATTTTGGTTTTTGTAACCTTCCATTATATCTAAATAACCTTCTAAAAGCTCTTGTTGTTTAGATCCTTTAATTGAAGCATCAAAATTAAAGTTTTTCAATGTTGTATTTATTTCTGTAATACCATGGTCTGCAAAAAATGGTATAAAATGTTCTTCGCCATCATTCTTAAAAAGTTTTAAGTAAAGAAGTTTTGGCTCATCAAGATTCGTTTGTAAAACAAATTCTGGCTGTCCTGTAATTTGTAAACTATCTAAATTTACCACTGATGAGTCTCCATCCTTTTGTAAATATACCTTGCCTTTTTTAAGCCCTTTAATTGTTCCTTTTAAAGTGAAATTAGATTCATTAGAATTGTTACAGGAAGCAAGTAGTAATGCAAAAAATAAAGTTGTAAATATCTTATATGATTTAGTCATTTTTAGGATTTAATTTAGGAATGCAAATATCTATTATTTGTTTTTAAATTACTAACTAACTGCCGCCAATTCCATTAAAATTGTACAACCAATTGCCGCTATTGTACCAACAGCATAGCCAAATACGGCGAGTAAAACTCCTACTGTAGCTAAGGATGGGTGAAAAGCCGAAGCAACAATGGGTGCAGAAGCTGCACCTCCCACATTTGCTTGACTTCCTACGGCAAGGAAGAAATATGGTGCTTTGATCAACTTAGCAACAAGAATTAAAAGTACCGCGTGTATGGTCATCCAAACCACACCAATAGTAATTAACCAACCATTTTCAAAGATTAAAGTCAAGTCCATCTTCATTCCTATAGTGGCAACTAAAATATATATAAAAACGCTTCCAAATTTGCTTGCTCCAGCACCTTCGTAACTCCTGGCCTTAGTATAAGATAACAGAATAGCTATTATTGTTCCGATGCTAATCATCCAAAAGAATTTAGATTCTAAGAAGGTGAATACATTTCTAGTTGTAACAGATTCAATTCCTGATACTAAATTCTCAAAAAGTGGAGCTAAATAACCAGCACATAGATGTGATATACTCACTGCGCCAAAGGCGATGGCACATATAATCATTAGGTCTGTTAAAGATGGGTTTCGTTTAACTTTCTCGGAAAATAATGTCACTTTTTCCTTTAGTGTTTCGATCGCCGTAGTATCTGCTTTTAACCATTTGTTTATTCTATTTCGTTTGCCAATACCAATTAAAATTATGGCCATCCAAATATTGGCAACAACAATATCAACAAACACCATTCCTCCATATTTGGCTTGGTTGTAACCATAAATCTCTAACATTGCTGTTTGGTTTGCGCCACCACCAATCCAACTTCCGGCAAGGGTTGAAAGTCCTCTCCATACGGCATCAGGACCAACTCCTCCAACTGCATCCGGTGCTACAGTGGCAATTAGTAAAATTGCAATTGGACCTCCAATGATGATGCCTATGGTTCCAGTGAAAAACATTACCAAGGCCCTCCATCCAAGGTTAAATACAGCTTTTAAGTCAATACTTAAAGTCATTAAAACTAAAGCTGCAGGTAGTAAATAACGACTTGCTACATAGTATAAATTTGTACTGTGCTCAATTTCATCACCAGAATCCGTAATAGTTGTCCACTCAGGGGCAATGAGCCCAGCAGTAGTTAAAACAGCTGGTAACATATATGCCATAAAAAGGCCAGGTACAATTTTATAAAACTTAGGCCAGAATCCGGTTTTTATAGATTCTGTAATAAAAACAAAACCTAATGCTAACATTAGGAGTCCAAATACAATAGTGTCGTCTTTAAAGATAGGAGAAGTGTCCATAGTTGAGTTTTAAGAGTATGCAAAATACAAAAATAAAACACCAAATAAAGGGGCTATTTTGGTAGGTATAATTTCATAATAGAAGTGCCTAAATATTTAACCAATATGTAAGTTTCAAATTTATTGATCTGGTTTTGGGCGCAAAAGCATTCTCAACAAAATAGTTGTCATTATAGACTAAAAATAAATCTGAAAGAGGTGCAAAACGCCATTGCAGTCTGGTGTTTACGCTAAAATTATCTTGCTGATTGTTGTATTGTAAGAATGTTGCCCAAAAGAGGTTTTTATTAAAAGTTATGTCAAAACGAGGTCCAATCAACCAAAGTTTTGCATCAGAATACGGATCGGGCAAATTTATGTTGTTGTAGTTTAATTGAATGGATGTAGAGAAATGTGGTTGAAATCTATAATTAAGATTGGCATTCAAGGTAAAAATATCACCATTAAAAAAACGTCCCACTGAAGGGTTAATTGAATATGAAAGTATTTTTCTTCTATCTGATCGATAACTAGCACCAATTGTAGTAGCATAATAATCTCCAATGGGCAGTGGTATAGCATTATCAACACCTGTGGGCTCAAATTCATCATACAAGTGTATGAACCTGTTAAACATTTCGAACTGAAGATTAGCTGTGTTTTGTAATGAGCCTTCCCATCTACTAATTATTGTATAGTCAGAGTTTTCAAAATTAAGCTCTGGCCTCCAAATAAAAATAGGAGTAATTGAAAAACTATGTTTTTGCAATGGTCCTTTCTTTGGCCAAAAGTTACGTGTAAATTGAGGGTTTATTTTAAAAATGTCTGTACGTCTAATAAAACCAAGGTCTGATCTAAAATTATCACCAACAAACAATCCGCTCAATCTAATATTATAATTTCTTGAATTGTATTCTGTTGAAGCACCAAATGAGAGGTCATTACTATTTACATTGGGAGAGAAAGATTTATGAAAATAGTACTTACCAGTCCATGTGTTATCTTCTGATGCAAGTCTATAGTCAATACCAAATACTCTATTATAACGGTCGTCAAAAGAGGTGAAATCATAATCTTTAGTAGCTTGTTTGTTGATAAACATGAGGCTGATATTTGACCTTTTGAATAATTTATATTGAGCAGTAATTAAGGCATTATTTGTAGTTGCGATTTCATTAGTTTTATCCTCTGCGGTTTGCATATTTAATATCCCAATTCGCATATTGTTGTTTAACTTACCGCTTAGCCTTACACCCGCTATAATATCATTTTCAATATTGTTTCCATCTAAATCAGTAGCAATCCCAATGCGACGCGAAAAGAAGGGGTTGGAATCTCTTGCATTACCAAAGTCATTAAACAAGTCACTGTTTTCAATGAAGAATTGCCTACGTTCTGGTAGAGAAACTTCAAAGCGCGTTAAGTTCGTTACTTGCTGATCTACTTCTACCTGTGAGAAATCAGGATTTATAGTTAAATCTAAGTTTAGACTGTTATTAATGGTCATTTTTACATCTCCGCCATGTTTAAAATCTGATGATGAAGGTGTGTCAGATTCATAGTCTTTACCTACTAATTCATTAACGTACGGTATTATGGAAATGGGTGATTTGGATTTGCCCAAAGGCTTTTCAAAAATCATATCACCCATAAATGCTAAGTTGAAAATGAACTGGTTTTGAGGAATTCTTACCCAGGTGTTATTCTCATTATCTTGAGTGTCAAAATGGTAACTATTAAATCGCCATTTTGTTTCACCTTCTCTATATTTGAAAGCTGAAAGTGGAATGATCCACTCTGAAATGTAGTGATCGTCGTGGGCTACAGTTTCGTTTCTCCATTTTGTATCCCAAGCCATATTAAAACCTCTAAGTTCAGTACCGCCTCCAGATAAGAGCATTTCACGTTGCACGCCTTCAGGATTTGAGCCAAAAATAAACGCATTGGTTCCATCATTAAAAGTATCAAATAAGAGTGTGATATTATCGCTCCCACCAGCTCTAAAATCACGTCTTAGAGAAGGAACTATAAACTCATTTCCAGGAGCGTTGACTTTAATGCCTATATAGAGGTTGGTATCGTCAAAAAGCATTTTGATCACTGGTTGTTGCTTGGCTTGTAACGAATCCGTTGGAAAATAATTCCAAAAGTCGGTTGCAGGTTTAGCCTTGCTCCATGAAGATTCATTCAATTGACCATCTAAAATTATGGTCTCAGAAATATATTTTACTTCGAAAGATTTGGTTTGTGCCATCATCAAGGATGATGTACAAAGCAATATAAATTTGAGTAAGCTTTTCAATTAAGATTGGTTAGTGTGAACCAAAAATAATAGAATTATTAATTTTTTAAAGAATTAAGAATCAGAGCTTGTGGATTTTTTTGATGATTTAGGTTGTCTTTTGTTTTCCTTAAGGTATTGCATTAGCATCCATTCTATTTGTCCATTGGTACTTCTAAACTCATCAGATGCCCATTTTTCAATAGCTTTAAGCATATCTTCATTGATTCTCAGTGCAAATGCTTTTTTCTTAGCCATTTTCTACTTTTTTAATCTTTGATTTATATGTTGCTAATATATTCTTGGTATCATTTTCTTTCTGTGTACCTATTAAAAGCCTTTTTCCGTTTTTTAATTCAAGTTGTATACCAATATCACCAGAAACATTGATGGCAACGCCTTTGGATTTTTTCCATAATGCACCACCTTTTAAACCCCAGCCACCATATTCATTTAGGGCATCATATTTTCTAACATATGCTTCGGTAATTTCATTCCATTGAATGCCTCGGTACTTTATATGAAATGGAAAAAATTTATAATGAATACCATATTCGTCTATTCTAGTAGAAAGTTTAAAAAGAAATATAATTCCTGAAGCAACAATTAGTATTCCGATAATAATTAAAAACTCAGTCGTTGTAAAACTATCAGGTTTCTTTAAATAGGTTCCGACTATAATACCAAGGGGAACCAGCATACTAACCATTATTAGTATGATGATCCATAATTGGTTAAATCTTTGTTCTTCTTTAAAAATTCGCATTATCTGTTTTTATCACGTTCTAATACTACACTCATAAAACCTTGGCCAATGAAATTGACGCTCCAGCCTTCTCTGGCATATTGATATTAAAATGATATTATAAAGATATAATTTATTTCATAAGTATACAAATGAAATATTTTGTTACACTTTATTTATTAAAATTTAAAAATAAAGTTTGGCACAAGGTTTGCTATATACATTATGTGATGTTTCAAACGAGAGTTACTTAATGTAACATTACTTCAAAATCGTTACATTACAGTTTGGTTAGTTAGTTAGTAAAAAAGCATCTCAATTATGAGATGCTTTTTTAAATGCTCATAATCGGGATAGCTTAAGATTTAATAAAGTTTGTAATGTTTTCAATTAGGGTAGGTGAAATTTTTCTAAAGGACTCATTGTAAGACTTAGAATTTTCTAAATCATCACCTTCTATTTCAATTAGTACATGATTCATCTTTTCTATTATTACAATATTAGAGTTATCGTTGGCTCGTTTCAATAATTCGGCTTCTTTTACTGAAACTTGAAGGTCTTTTGTGCCATTAACTATAAGAACTGGGCAGTTTAATGAATTAATGATATTAGTTGGGTTATAAGCCATCCAGCTTATCATAAAGGGTTGAATATCCTTACTGAACATTGAGGATAATGCTAAAGGATAATCATTTGTGGTTTTACCAGCTTTTAAAATTGATACAACCTGCTCAGTATCTTCTTTAAGCATAGGCGCTGTATTATTAATTTGTTCTATAATAACATCACCAATGTTTTGACCAGTTCCAGCCAAAGAAACAAATCCATTAACCTTGTCTTGTGATGCAATCATTCCAACTAAGCTACCTTGACTATGACCGATAACAAATATTTCTGAAAATTGATTGCTCGTTTTAAAATGAGTAATGACATCAGATGCGTCATTTATAAAATCATCAAACTTTATATTGTTATCTAAATTTCCCTGTCTAATTTGCTTAACTATACGTTTATCATACCTGAATGTAGCAATACCGTTGTTGGTTAACTCTTCAGCAAGTTTTTTTAAGGAGTTGTTTATAAGAAAGTTTTGATTTCCATTTCTATCGGTAGGTCCTGATCCAGCAATTATGATTGCCAATTTGTTGGCCTCATTTTGTTCAGGAATTAACAATGTACCATCAATCCATTTAGTGATAGACAATTCGCTTGATAAAAATGTATTTTCTTCATTTTGTGAAAAACACAAATTTGAAATTAAAATTAGCAGTGTATAAATCTGTGTTTTCATATTGATTTTTAAAATCTAAGTTAATTATTAACGGATTTTATGTCTAAAATTAAAATAAATTTAAGTCAGTTTTAGTATTAGTCCTATCATTTTAATGATTTTTAAATTGTATTTCATCGATGAAATGCATAATTTCATCTTTAAAAGTTAAAATTTTATGCATTACATCGATTAAATTTGTTTTTTGGCGTCAAAATTAAATCCTAATTCTATATTTGAAGTGTACTAAAATTTAGTTTTTAGTTCAATGGATTAATTAATTAATATTTGCATTATGTTGTGTTGACTTAGAGACCCTAAATCTACTTACATAATAAAAAAAGCAAATTAGAAAAACCGGGTTTGAGGGAACCCGGTTTTTTGTTTTATACATCTAAAAGTTTTCTAAATGTAAGATTGATTCTTGGTGATATTTTAAGTTTTGTTTTTGCAATTTGATGTAGCCAATAATGTTGCATTTCACCTTTCATTATTAGTAAACTGCCATGATCTAATAAAAGTTTATGACGTTCTTCTTTTATGGTTCTGTGTTTAAAATGAAATGGTCGTGACTGACCAAGGCTTAATGATGCTATAATAGGATTTTGACCTAATTCCTTTTCGTTGTCTGCATGCCATCCATTACTATCATTTCCATCTCTATATAGATTTACAAGGACAGTATTAAACGTGGCGTTAGACAAGGTTTCAATCTTTTCTTTAATTGTTTCTAATTCTTTTGTGAATTCTTCTGGATACATTGTTATGTTAGAATATGCATATTGTTTATTAGATTCACCAAAAAGTGCTGTAAGACGTGGTTGTTTATAGGTTTTACCGAAAACTGTTATGTCATCATGTCTCCAATTTGTAGTTTCGTTAATAGAATTAAAATATTTATCTGCTTCTTGACAAGACAAAAAGCTAGGTACATAAATCAGTTCTGCATTAGGTAAATTAAAGTATTGATTATCGTTTGAAAACAATTCCATAGCATATTTTTTGACTAAATTAGTGCTTAGGTATGAAATTAAAAACTCTTTTAATTCTTCTTTTAACAAGTGGATTGTTAAGCTTGGGTCAGCGGCAAACGATGCTACCGACAGGTTTTGTTTATGCTAGGGATGTTATAAATGATCTAGATATAGAGTTGCGGTATTTTTCAGTCAATAATTTTGTTGGTGATACTATTGAAGGTTATCATTCCAATAAACTTATTATTACTAAAGAGACTGCAGATAAATTAATGTTAGTACAAGAGGAACTCCAGTCACAAAATCTATGTTTAAAGGTTTATGATGGCTACAGGCCCCAGCGTGCTGTAAATCATTTTATAAGATGGGCTAGAGATTTAAATGATACAATTAATAAATCACAATTTTATCCAGATGTTGCTAAGGAAAATCTTTTTAAGGAAGAATATATAGCATCGAGATCTGGCCATAGTAGAGGTAGTACTTTAGACTTGACTATTATTAATGTAATTACAGGTGAACCATTAGATATGGGTAGTCCTTATGATTTTTTTGGGCAACAATCTTGGGTTGATTACCAAAGTATTTCTGAAACTCAAAAAATGAATAGACAGTTGTTGCAGACAGTGATGTTAAAACATGGATTTAGGAATTATCCTAAAGAATGGTGGCATTTTACCTTGCGTGGGGAACCTTTTCCGGAAACCTACTTCGACTTTGTTGTTGAGTAACTACTTTTTCATGTTGCGCTTGAAGTGTATAATTACACCAACAATATTTACTGCTAAACCTATAACTATAAACGCAGGAGCAGATTCTTCAGTTTTAGCTTGATATCCAATAACTCCTGCGAGTATTACAATTCCTATAAATGCGATTATTAGTCCTGTTTAGTCTTTCATATAATCAATCTATATATAACCATGCCCAATACATTAAAGCAAACTATAAGGGAATTCTAAGAACTAAAATCCATTTTGGAATTCCTAATGATGCCTTATCATTATTAAGCATATAAAAATGTACGGTTAAAAATACTATCAGCATTGCGATAATACAGTATAAAGATAATGTCTTAAGGGATGGAATACACAACCCAATTCCCATAATTATTTCTGCTATACCACTTAAAATCACTAAATTCTTATGGTTGCAAAAATGCTCTGGCATTATGATCATATACATTTTTGTTTTAACAAAATGCAATATTCCTGCGATTATATAAATCGCTGACATAATATAAATGCCTATAGATTCATTCATCTTTATAAGTCTTAAATGAATTGCCTATCCTGTAATTTAATAATTCTTTGTCCATTAAGTTCGGTTTAAAGCCAATTCATTTGTCAAAGTTAAATATTTAATAGTTTTTAAAATAAAATCAAAGTTCAGTGATTTCAGTATCTAACCAATTTAATCTATCTTCTATCCATTCAATAAGATAATTCTTTTCTTCTTCATAAGAATTTCCAACGAAGTTGTTTGGCCATACATACTGACCCAAGACAGGCCATTTTTCAAAATTCTCTTGAATTCCACCAGATAAGCTAAGTGTTTCTGTATAAGAATCTATTTTTTGAAGTATTGCGCTATTTGAGAGTGAACCACCACGCAATTCTAACCAACGAAGTTTTAATTGAGATACAAATTCTGGATCTTCAAGTAAACGATCCCACCAAAAAGGAATTTGCCAGAAATCATTTGAACATCTCTCATTAAATTTATATGCCCAAACATTAGTTGCTCCACCGGAACAATAATCAGCATTACCAAAAGCTAAATTGAAATCCCAGATAGGGCCCATTTGAAGTTTTTCATTTTTATCTTTAACGAGCCAAGTACTTAAGCGGTAACCATCTACGTTGTTGGATAATTCGGTAAGTAAAAAGAAGTCAATAAAACTCTGTGTTTCTATATATGCAGAATAGCCAGTATTAGGATCGGTAAAATCATTACTTGATAAAGCATTTTCAAAAGCTAACATATAATTGCTGATGTAGGTTTTTTGTTCTTGTGTAATATCTTCTTCGTCTGGTGTGTCGTATAAAAAATGAATTTCCTGTCCGGAACTTGCATCGTTTGGCGTATAAGTAGATGTAATTGAATTTATATTGGTATATATGGTATTATTAGGGCCATCTGCTTTATCAATTTTAAGTATATAACCACCAGTTAAATCTTCTCCACTATTTTCATTTTCTCTTAATTTATTGATATCGATACGATTATCATCTCTTTTTAATTTTTCCATTAGGACATAAACTCCGTTGTAGGATTCATTTATTATAACATCAACAAATTTTGCTCGGCTGGCATAACGGCCAATTTCTCTAGATAAGTCATAGATAAGCATGTTACGAATCAACGATTTGTCGCTGTAAGGAGCATATAAGATCCAATCTTCTTCTTCAGGGAAACCCAGCAAGGAGACATCAAGGTCTTCATTTGCATCATCTCGCGTTTCAAAGCCAAATTGTTTTTTTGGGAATGATTGAGAAGATGATCCTCTTATTTCAATACCAATATTACCATCATAATCGACTTCATCATTAATTGTGATGGTCATTTGCGCAATTATTTTGGGTTCATCAACAATGGTCGCTCCATTTGTATTTATTTTTACTTGTGGTAATCTGTTTTCTGGTAAAATTATGACTTCTTCATCTTGTTCTCCAGTATCATTTTTCTCGCAAGAATATGTAACTGTGATAATTAGGCAAAGAATAATATAACTATAAACGGTTTTCATTTTAGGTTCTAATATTATATGTTACGAAAATAGAATTATTATAATTTATTTAAATAAAGCTAAGCCATTTCATTCGTCTTTATAGGTCTTATATGCAATACCTATACCATAATTGAATAACCCTTTATCCAATAGGCTTGATTTAAAGCCCTTGTCTTTACTGAAATTAATCCAATTATTGCCATTGATAAATACACGTTTTATAAATGTTCTTTTCTCACTTAATTGACTGGTAAAAGGTAGTAGCGGTCTAAAATTAGTTGGTATTTTAACGATACCATTTTTAGCTTGTACCTCTTTATACTTTTTATTTGGTAGTAGCTTACCGTTTTGATCAGTGTAACCCAAAACCTGTAATGAAACAAACAGACCATTGTTTGGAACATAGATATTAAAATCCTCAACGTTTAAGGTAAAAGAGTCACCATTTATCTCTGTAGCTCGAAAAACTATGGTTTCATAGCTTAAAACCTTACCTGGACTACCATTCTCGTTTTCATAAAACTTCACCTTGAATAAGGTTGAAAACTTCTTTTTTTCGCTATTGGAACGTTTTCTTTTTTTCCAATCTCGAGATTCCAAAGCTATTGGGAAAATGACAGATGAAACTTCCTGGTCTTTAAGGTTTGTTTTAGGAAAGTAAACAGCAATTTCAGATTCTATTGTTGGTAGCCAACAATTATAATAATTATCATCTAAATATGGTTTTAACTTTTCTTCTTTAAATTTTCTATTCCGTTTAAATTCTATAGTTACTTCGTCTAGTTCATCAGCTTGGGAAACCATGTATAAAGTATCTATCAATTCATTGGAATTCATATTAAGATCTTTATAGCTTAATGCAGAAATAAATAAAGAATCTATATCTGGATAGAGCTTCTCTGTAAACACAAATTTTCCTTCGTCATCTGCAAAAATTCCATTCCCATTACCAAATGAAACAGCCGCGTAACTCACTGGATATTTAGAAATGCTATCTAAGATGGTAATTTGTGCGCCAATAAATTGTGCAGAAAATAGAAACAGAAAAAGGATTTTACGCATTCTTTATATGTATGGATTTAAAGATACATCATTTATAAACATAAAAAAACGCCACTGATTAGGAGGTGTTTTTTCATTGATTGGTTTATTTATTAATCTTCTAACGCTTTTTTTGTTTGAGTGTACTCAACATATAAGCCTAAACCTGCAATTAGGAATATTATTGACGGATAAACCGCATCTTCATCTAAACCTGTGTAGGTGTCTAATATATTTGCTATTAGCACACCCAAACCTATACCTATTAATAGAAATGCAATGTTGATCACTGTAATTTTCCAAGAAGATCCAGATTTTTTCTAATATTAAAAATAATTGCGTTTACACCTTTTTCTTTTAATGCTAACCTCTCTTTGTTTCTTGTTGAAATATTAGTGGATAATGCCAAATTCAAGCAAAGTACTTATGAAATTGCAACTAAAGTGTACTAGTTGTTATTATCAAACATTTGTTTTATTTCAGGTTTACTAAGTTCAATTAAAGTGAATATACCTAGCAAAATTCCAAGTATTCCTGTTAAGCAGCTTACAACCGCCATTGCGAAAATAAAATTGTAATTCTTAATTGATTTCAAGTAACTAGAGGCTAAAATTTTAAGTATACCCAAGGTCACTGTTATAATTAAACCAATTACCCCAAGAATAATAATTATTATTCCAGGATTGAAAGGCATGTCCTTAGACTGGTCTAGTTCTACAGCACTGGTTACAAAAAATCCTAACCCTACATAAAATATAAAGAAAATCGCAAAGCAGAGTGTTAGTATACCTTTAATTAAAAATAATACACTAAAAGTGTTAAGTTTATTATTAGAGTGCATGCTAACAAGATTTAAATATCTGTTACCTAAAGATAACAAAACCACTTCAACTTTGAAGTGGTTTTGTTATTTAGGGTCCTGAATTTCTGTCAGCGTTCCAACTACTTAATCATATCATAACTACGCTTAATAAAGTTTGTTAACTCTTCGCCTTTCAATAGGCCTTGTGACAACCTTGCTAAATCTAAACTCTGATTTATTAAACGCTCTTGTTTTTTACGTGTTTTTGTGTTAAGAATTTCATTCACTAAGTCATGATTTGTATTCACTACCAAGTTGTACATCTCTGGCATGTTACCCATACCAAACATACCACCCCCTCCAGTTTGTTGCATTTCTTTCATACGACGCATAAATTCTGGCTGTGTAATAATAAATGGTGACGCATTACTATCCATTGCTTCCAACTGTACCATGAATTTGTCTGAAGGAACAACCTCTTTTAATAACTCGTTTAGTTTGGTTTTTTCATCTTCACTCAACTTAGAGATTGTTGTATCGTCTTTCTTAATTAAGTTATCAATATGATCAGCATCAACACGTGCAAAAGAGATATTTTCTTTAGATGTTTCTAGCTTTTGCATTAAATGACTAACTATTGGTGAGTCCAATAATAAAACTTCATAATTTTTATCCTTTGCAGCTTGTATGTAAGCATGTTGCTCATCCTTGTTTGAGGCATAAAGAATTACCATTTTATCATCCTTGTCAGTTTGTTTAGCTTTAATAGCATTTGTTAATTCTTCAAAGGTGTAAAATTTACCATCTACAGTTGGATATAAAGCGAATGCATCTGCTTTTTCAAAGAACTTTTCTTCAGATAACATACCATACTCAATAACAATTTTAATATCGTCCCATTTTTTCTCAAAATCTTCACGATTATTATTGAATAATGATTTCAATTTATCCGCTACTTTTCTAGTGATATAAGATGAAATTTTCTTAACGTTTCCATCAGCCTGCAAGTAACTACGAGATACGTTTAATGGAATGTCTGGTGAGTCTATAACACCACGAAGCATGGTTAAGAACTCCGGTACTATACCTTCTACATTATCAGTTACAAATACCTGGTTTTGGTATAACTGAATCTTATCCTTCTGAATATTAAGGTCATTTGTCATCTTTGGGAAATACAAGATTCCCGTTAAATTGAATGGATAATCTACATTAAGGTGAATATGAAACAGTGGTTCTTCAAACTGCATTGGGTACAATTCTCTGTAGAATGAGCTATAATCTTGATCTTTTAAATCTGCTGGTTGCTTAGTCCAAGCCGGATTAGGATTGTTAATGATATTATCAACTGTGATTTGTTTGTGCGGCTCTGTAGTTTCCTTACCGTCCTTATCTTTTGTAGTTTTTGGAGTGAAATCTGGATCGTTAATTTCCTTAGTTCCGAATTTAATCGGAATAGGCATAAACTTGTTATATTTTGTGAGTAACTCTCTTATTCTTGCTTCTTCGAGAAATTCCTGTTCCTCCTCAGAAATATGAAGAATGATTTCTGTTCCTCTTTCTTTTTTATCTGCTTCCTCTAAAGTGAATTCTGGTGAACCATCACACACCCAATGTGCAGCCGGAGCATCAGTATGGGATTTGGTAATAATTTCTACTTTATCTGAAACCATAAAAGATGAATAGAATCCTAATCCAAAATGACCAATGATACCAGCATCTTTACCAGTATCTTTATATTTATCTAGGAATTCTTCAGCACCTGAGAAAGCAATTTGGTTGATGTATTTCTCAACTTCCTCTGCGCTCATACCAATTCCTTGATCTATGATATGAAGTTTCTTTCCCTCTTTATCTATTTTTATTTCAATCTTTGGTTCACCGTACTCTGATTTAGATTCACCAATACTTGTTAAATGCTTTAATTTAAGAGTCGCATCTGTTGCGTTACTGATTAATTCACGTAAAAATATTTCGTGATCACTGTACAAGAATTTTTTAATTAACGGGAAAATGTTTTCTACCGACACATTAATATTTCCTTTTGCCATGATATGTTGTTTTTTTATTCCTGGATTAACAGGTTTGATTTTAATTGTTTATTTCACTAATCCCGTATTCAAATAAAGTACCAAGTATTAAACTGTGACAAGATGGCATAAAAAAACCATTGGCTGTGGAATGGTTTTTCGTTTTCGGAATATTTTTAATTTTTGATTGTTTCTTTAACTTCAATCTTTTCTTCTTTCTTCTTTTTATTCTTCACATGCTTTTCTAACCATTTATCTTGCTCCCATAGCATATGCATTATTGATTCTTTGGCTCTATAACCATGACTTTCTTTAGGTAACATTACCAGTCTAACTGGTGCGCCTAGTCCTTTTAAGGCATTAAAATAGCGTTCGCTTTGCAATGGATAGGTTCCGGAATTATTATCGGCCACACCATGAATAAGTAGTAATGGTGTTTTCATTTTGTCTGCATGCATAAAAGGTGACATATTGTAATAAATTTCTGGAGCTTCCCAATAACTGCGTTCTTCACTTTGAAAACCAAAAGGCGTTAATGTTCTATTATAGGCTCCACTTCTTGCAATTCCTGCAGCAAATAAATTAGAATGAGACAGTAAATTGGCTGTCATAAATGCTCCATAACTGTGCCCTCCAACTGCAACTTTTTCTCTATCAATGTAGCCTAAATTATCAACTGCGTCTATTGCTGCTTTACCATTAGCTACAAGTTGTGTTCTAAACGAGTCGTTAGGTTCTTCATCACCTTCACCAACTATTGGAAACGCGGCGTCGTCTAGTACAACATAACCTTTTGTAACCCAATATATAGGTGAGCCCCAATATGGGTAAACAAACTCGTTTGGATTAGCCGTACTTTGAGATGCACTAGCCTTATCCTTATATTCCCTAGGATATGCCCATAAAATCATTGGATACTTTTCACCTTCCTTATAGTCTAAGGGTAAATAGAGCGTCCCTTCTAGATCTAAACCATCATCACGTTTGTAGCTGATGACGCGTTTGTCCACCGTTTCAAGGCTTTTAAACGGATTTTCAAATGTTGTTATAGCTGTGAGATCGTTTTTTTTATTTATATTCCTAATGTAGTAATTCGGATATTGGGTTTTTGACTCAATACGAACCAGTATTTTACCTTTTTTCAGATCTAAGGCACTATTGAGACTTTCTAACTTATCCGTATACTTAGACTGATAAAGTCGCTTAGTTTTGCCTGTTTTTGTATTGTATTCATCAATGAATGGAAACTGTCCTTCCTTTGAATATCCATTACCCATGAGGTAAATTTTATCACCGTTCATATTGAGTGTGTAGCTACCATATTCATTTTTTGAGGTCACAAAATTTCCAGGATCGCTGTAAACATCTTGATAGTTTCTATCAGAAATAACTTTGGCCTCAGCAGTAGAAGGATTAAACATATATGTTTTAGTATTTCTTGTATTCCACCAATAATCATATGCCATTGCTGAATTGTCATTTCCCCATTCTATCCCGGCAAAACGTTGTTTTGTTTTAAGGATCATTTTTTTTGGTCCATTAAATGGTGCGTTTTGCTCATATACAGCATCTCTATATTCTGCTTCTATTGCTGGATCACCGCTATCTAAAGCTTCTGCCCATACCAAAGTAGAAGGTTTGTCGCCTCGCCATATCATATTGCGTTTACCAAGTCTGGTAGACATAAATCCTTTAGGTCTAACTTCATCTAAAGGAACTTCGTTTACAACGGTTACTATGTTGCCATTTTTGCTATACATAGTGCTTTCACTAGGAAATCTGCCAAATGTTACTAAATAAGAAAACGGTTTTTTAACCTTTGTAATCATTACATAATTACCATCAGGCGAAAAGCTTATGCTTCTATACATATCAGCACCTAGAAAATCATCTACTTTGCCATCAATGGAAACCTTTTTAATCTCAGATCTTGCTAACTGTTCAAAGTTAAACTCGTCATTAGGTGTTTTTAATAAATCTTGATAGGTTCTATTTTGTGCCTTAGCTCCATTACTTACCGAAACAGTTGGTCCAGTTGGTACAGCTACTGCTGTATTTATCAATGGTTTTCTATCAGCAGGTAACATTTTAACCAAAAGATTTTGGTTGTCTTTAAACCAATTTATAGTACTTCCCATATTTGCATTGACCTTAGCATCTGTAAGTTTTGTGACCTTGGCATTGGCAATATTTAATACCCAAACTTCTACTCCAGTGGATGTTGTATTAAGGCAGGCAATCATACTTTCATCTGGTGACCATCTAAATCCTGAAAGTCTTGCGTTTTCTGGTAACCCAGAAACTTGTTTTGCGTCTTTATCTTTTACACCTTTAACCTTAATATTTGTGTAATAATTAGTTCTGCTTCCAATATTGGTTACCGGATTAATTCTAAGACCAGCTAATCTTAATTCTGTTTCAGATAACTCTGCAATTGATTTGTATTGATTGCGATAAAGCAATACCATTTGCTCACCTTTACTGTCAATTTGAACGCCTGGAGCTAATTCTACATCAGCGAGTTCTAAAATCTCATTAGAAGGTTGTTGGTATGTAAGATTCTGCTGTGCAAAACCATTAATCACGAAAAGAAATACGAAGATTCTGAGTAATTGTTTCATTATTTTTTTGATTATGGATTAGTGCCTTTAAATTACTCAAAAAAATATCTCCAAAATCTGATAGGCATGTTAAAATTAAATGAAATTTTTAATCTGTTAAATTTATTATGCATGCATAACGAATAGGTTTAGGAATAGATTCAAATGGGTTAAATTTGTTAATCTAACTATATATAACAACTAATGTACAATTCTAGAATAACAGGGTTAGGTAAATACCTGCCAGAAAATGTTGTAACAAACAACGATCTTAGAGAATGGATGGATACCAGTGATGAATGGATACAAGAGCGAACTGGTATAAAGGAGCGTCGTTGGATAGATCCAAAAACCAGTGACGATACTACATCTATTATGGGAGCGAAAGCGGCCAAAATAGCCATTGAACGCGCAGGTTTAACGAAAGACGATATTGATTTTATTGTATTTGCAACCTTAAGTCCAGATATGTATTTCCCTGGAGGAGGAGTAAGGGTCCAAGAGTTATTGGAAATGGACACAATAGGTGCCTTAGATGTAAGAAATCAATGTTCCGGCTTTATTTATGGATTATCTGTTGCTGACCAGTTTGTTAAAACCGGCATGTATAAAAATGTATTAGTAATTGGTAGTGAAAATCACTCAGGAGGATTAGAGCGTTCAACTCGAGGTAGAGGTGTAACAGTTATTTTTGGTGATGGAGCAGGTGCTGCAGTTCTTAGTAGAGAAGAGGACAATAGTAAAGGTATTTTATCAACTCACTTGCATTCTGAAGGGAAACACGCAAAAGAATTAGCCTTGGAAGGACCGAGCACAGGACGTTGGATTGATGCTATTATGGAAGAAAATGACCCTGACGATACATCTTATTATCCATATATGAATGGCCAATTTGTTTTTAAACATGCTGTTGTAAGATTTAGTGAAGCTATAGTCGAAGGCTTGATCACCAATAATTTACAAAAAGAGGATATAGATATGTTGATTCCTCATCAGGCTAATCTCAGAATTGCTCAATTCATTCAAAAGAAGTTTAGGTTGTCTGACGACCAAGTCTACAATAATATAATGCGTTATGGTAATACGACTGCAGCTTCAATACCCATTGCATTGACCGAGGCATGGGAAGATGGTAAAATTAAAGAAGGTGACAATGTCGTTCTTGCAGCTTTTGGTAGTGGATTTACTTGGGGGAGTGCAATTATTAAATGGTAATATTAATTATAAACAAAAAAAGCCCAGATAATTAATCTGGGCTTTTTCAGCTATTAACCAACTTTAACTAACACTACATTATAAAACATAAATTTTATAAAGTTTCGTAATTAAAACTTATCTCCATACTTAAGACGTAACGAATTCAGATTTATTTCAAACTTTAACATATTTAAGTGAATTTTAACAAAAACCCGAAACGCTTGTTTCGGTTTTTTTTATTTAATAGTATTAAAAAGAAATACTTCATTTTTTGATTTTTTTTTGATTGATTTGATAGTTTCTAAGTGTTAAGGCGACTATTTTTACAACGTGTTACCACATTTAATAGAACTTAATATCTTTTTAACAAATGAATAAAACCACTTTAGTTTTAGGTGCCTCATTAAAACCTGAGCGTTATTCCAATATTGCTATCAATAGATTAAGAGATAAGGACCATGAAGTAAAGGCCTTTGGCTTGAAGTCAGGAGAAATTAATAATGTGCCTATTGATACAGAGTTGATTTCTTATAATGATATTAATACTATTTCAATGTATCTTAGTCCACAAAGACAGAAATCGTATTATGATTATATAATTGGTTTAAGTCCTAAGCGAGTTATTTTTAATCCTGGTACAGAAAACCCTGAACTATATAAAATATTGGAAGAAAATAATATTGAAGTTGAAGTTGCCTGTACACTAGTTTTGCTAGCTACAAATCAATATTAATCTCTTATTCTGAGTAAGTATATTGCTTTAACTCTGCACTATTTGATAAGACAAAAATCACATTATTATCTCTCATCTTTACAACTTCAATTTGCTTTATTTGATCATTAAATGGAGACATACCTAATTTTGAAACAGGTTGATAATTGGACTGGTCTTCAACCAGTAATCCTTTCAATGAGGTGTAAGAACCATGATAGGTGTTGACTTTATCAGAATTACCACCAACAATTAACTTGGTTATGTTGTCAGACTTAATTTCTGCGAAAGTTGTAATTGGTGCAAGTTGCATGGCATCTTCAAATTCAATAAATTCAGAATACTTACCATTGTCATTTCTTAAATAACCAGATGCCAGAGTGTGAGCCACTGACTTTTCAGCTTTTTTAATACTACCTTGTTTAATGACTTCCTCTATCGTTTTACCTGCTACACTTTTATGATCTAAATAAATTTTGTTCATAATATTCATTTGACCAGCCATTTCATCCTTTGAGTTTAGTGGATAATATTTACCATCTCTATTGTAGGCAATTAGTGTTTCGTTAATTCCGTTTTTGTCAAAGTCTGAATAGTATAATAAAAGTGGGCCGTCAAAATAAAGGTTGAATTTTGTGTTGAGTCCCCAATTTCCTAACAAAATATCTTTGTCACCATCTGAATCAATGTCAAATGTGCTGATTGACTGCCATAAACCATTCATTTTTTCTGGTATATCAAGTAATTCTAATTTTCCGTTAGTATTGATATATATTTTTGGAGCATCCCACTCACAAGATACGAGTAGGTCCTTGATATTATCACCATTAATATCCGTCCATTCAGCAGATGTTACTTTTGAAGCTTCAAGAGTTTCTTTTATTGTGAAATTACCTGAACCATCATTATTCAAAACGTAAGATTTTACTTTTTTACCGTAGTCATTTGCGACTGAATGATTACCAATAAATAGGTCTGTATCACCATCACTATCGTAGTCATGGGCTTCGACACTTGTTGAAATATTGGTGTTAGAAGGTATTCTGTCTGAAGCATCTATAAATAGACCATTTTCGTTAATGTATAGTCTGTCTTTCATTAATCCTTCTACCTTCAACTCATTAATACCTGTAGCTACGTAAAGATCGAGATCTCCGTCATTGTCTGCATCAAAAAATGTGGCATCGTTATCTTCATAATAACCATCATTCTTGAATGTTTTTTGTTCTGATAATTTAAATCCAGATCCAGAGTTAAGATATAGCTCACTTACTTTACCTGAAGCACTTCCAATATATACATCTTCAAATCCGTTACCATCAACATCACCTTTGGCAAAAGCCGGTCCAAATATTGAGACCTTGTATGGAATTAATTTTTCTTCTAAAAAATCTGTATAATTATCTTCTACATGCGTGTAATCAATACTGTTATCTACATTAAACAGGGAGCTTTTGTTTTTAGTGTTATTGTAGACATAAAGCTTATCCGAAGCAGTATATTCAATAGCTATTAATGTGTTTGTGTCTGGAGTATGAATAGTTTGGTATTCATTATTAGGCCATATGATTTCTATAGAATCAATTTTTTCAGTACTCCCAATTCCAAAATGAAGCTTACTCTCTAATGAAGATAAAAACCCTCTAGATTTAAATATCTGCTTTGTTTGAGTTTTACCATCGGCATAAACAATTGCTTTTGTACCAATTCCTTCTATATTTGAGCCTTTATAGCTTACATCTAATGAAATATAATTGCTATTATTGTCAGTTGTATTTTTGTACAAGCCAGCAGTCGAATTAAAGTTGTTTGTAACAATATCTAAGTCACCATCATTATCAAGGTCAACATAAATAGCGCCATTAGAAAGGCTTGGTTTATTTTCTATCCAATTTCCAGTTTGGCTTATTAATCTTTCAGAATTGCCTTCAAAAATTTCATTGGTTACTTTTCCATGAGTCATTTCACCAATAGAATTAAATAGCCATTCCAGGCCTTCACTTTCCGTTCGGCCTTTAAAGGCATTGGATACATACTTCTTAAAATCTAATCCATTGGGACGTCTTAAAATTCCATTGGAAACAAATAAATCCTGGTGGCCGTCATTATTGAAATCTGCAAAAAGTGGTGCCCAACTCCAATCAGTATCAGCAACTTTATTCAATAAGGCAGTCTCGTGAAAATACGCACCATCGTTATTGATTTGTAGCATATTGCGTGAATATTGATCTTTATAACCTAAGTTATCAAGATGTTCTTGCATATTAAACATAGCATCATCACCTTCGGTCTCTTTTAAGATTCGTTCTTCTTTAGGAAGCATATCCAAGGTCATTAAATCTTGGTATCCATCTCCATTAATATCTGCAGCATCACTTCCCATAGAGAATCTGCTAATTGTGGTGAAAGATTCTCCAAGACTTTCTTTAAATGTGCCGTCTTGATTATTTAAATAATAGTAGTCATCTTCATGAAAATCATTACAAACATATATATCATCCCAACCGTCATTATTAAAATCAGCAACAGTGGCACTTAAGCCATAGCCATTTACACCACCATAGATATTTGCCTTTTCACTTACGTCTGTGAACTTACCATTGTTATTATCTAAAAGAACATCGCCTACAAGAGGTACGCGCTTATTTCTTAAATCAGCATTACCATGTGAAAGGGTTGTGTGTACAGCATGGTTTACGATATATACATCAAGGTCGTCATCTTTATCATAGTCAAAAAAGTATGCTTGTGTGGAGTAGCCTTTAAAGTCTAGTCCGTAGTCCTTGGCCTTTTCAGTAAAAGAGCCATCGCCATTATTTATAAAAAGTTCGTTATGACCTTTAAAGTCTAACAAACCAGAGACAGCACAGACATAAATGTCTAACAAACCATCATTATTAATATCTATCATAGTAACTCCAGTTTGCCAGTTGGATTTACCATTAATATTAGCTTTGACTGAAACATCCTCAAATTTAAAATTACCCTTGTTGAGATAAAGTTTATTATCACCCATATTTGATACAAAGAACAAATCAGGTAACTCATCATTATTTATATCACCTGCTGCTACACCACCTCCATTATAATAATAAATGTAATTAATAATGCTATGGGTTGGATCTTCAGAAACTAAGTTTGAAAAATCAATACCTGAGTTTTCTGGTGCAATTTCCGTGAGTAAAAAAGATGAGTTTTCAGAGCTTTTATCTCCTTCTTTTGAGCATGCGAAAATAAAAGCAAAAACTAATATTAGTATAGAAAATTTTTTCATTGGAATAGTAGCAAAATCCATGCAACAAATATACTAATAATTTAAGCTATTCCCTTATGCATTAATGCCACCGCAATTTTATTTTACCGTCTTTTTTCTGATTATTAAAAGTCCTAAAAATGTTATTAAGCCATTAATTGGAAGTAGTTCGTAACCTAATGTGTAACCTCCAAGGTTTTCGGGTGGAATTGATCCAATTATTGAAATTATAATAGCAGCGCTTAATGCCACAATCCAAACGTATTTGTCCTTAACTTTATATTTGGTAAAGATTCCAAATGCAAATAGGCCGAGTAATGGCCCATAGGTATATCCTGCAACTGTAAGTAGACTGTCAATAACATTACTTGTTAATACATATTTAAAGATAATTATCACGACAATTAGTAAAATGCTCATTGCGATATGTATCTTTTTTCGGAGGCTTTTTTGGTCTTTTTTAGGTTTCTTATCGATATCTAAAAAATCAACACAAAATGAAGTTGTTAACGATGTAAGTGCGCTATCTGCACTACTATACGCTGCGGCTATTAAACCAAGCATAAACGTGATAGCCAATGTTATACCTAAACCACTGTTTAAGGCAATTTCAGGGAATAATAAATCAGTTCTCGGATTTCCATCCATTAATGGAATTGCGATGTTATTTTTATTAGCATAGATGTATAATAACGCACCTAAAAGCATAAAGAGAAAAGTTGCGGCAACTAACACTATACTAAATGTCACCATGTTTTTTTGAGCATCTTTGAGAGATTTACACGTGAGATTTTTTTGCATCATATCTTGATCGAGACCTGTCATACAAATCGTAATAAACATACCTCCTAAAAAAGATTTTATAAAATGACTACGTTCTAAAAAGCTATCTGTTATAAAGATCTTGTCATAGTTTTTAAGCTCATCTGATGCGAGAAACTCATTGAATGACCAGCCCAAATTGTCATTGATAAAATATATTGAAAGTATAACAGCAATTAACATAAACAAGGTTTGTAAGGTGTCTGTCCAAATAATAGTTTTTATACCACCTTTATTAGTATATACCCAAATAAGTAAAATTGAAATAATCACCGTAATCTCAAACGGAATGTTCCATGCATCAAAAACAAACTGTTGCAAAACAATGGCTACAAGAAATAGCCTAAATGATGCACCGATTACTCTTGAAATAAAGAAGAAAAAAGCACCTGTTTTGTGACTCACCACGCCAAATCGTAACATCAAGTACTCATAGATTGAGGTAACATTGTGTCTATAATAAAGTGGTAGAAGTATAAAAGCTACCACGAAATATCCAAACATATAGCCTAGTACCACCTGAAAATAACTGAATTGCGATCCTTCTATCCATCCAGGAACAGAGATGAATGTGACACCAGAAAGTGATGCGCCAATCATCCCAAAAGCCACTACATACCATGGTGATTGCTTATTGGCTTTAAAAAAAACAGCGTTACTATCATCCTTACCTGTTAGATAGGAAATTAAGATGAGAATACTAAAATAACTTACAATTAATATCAGTATGGAAACTGGTGACATAAAGCGTTTATTTAAGAATATTTTAGAAAAATACTATTTTTGAAAAAAAAAGCTACCTCAAATTGAATAATTATGAAAAAGTTAATCCTTTTATTTTCACTCTTCTTTATTGTGTTAATCGGGAATTCTCAAGAATATCTTGATTTAATTGCTGAAGGAACTCACACTGTACAATATATATCTCAACAAGCCGAAACTCACTTTGATGAAGTGGGTAGAGATCGTGGTACAGGTTATAAGCCATTTAGAAGATGGAAGTATTTCGCAGAGCGTGCTATGGATGAAAATGGAATGCTAAAGACACCTGAATTTTACTACAATGAGCTTCAAAATTATAATGCATTACAAAATAGCGAGTCATTGTTTTCAAGAACAACTGTTGGTACTTGGGAAGAAATGGGCCCAACGTATTGGAATGCTACTTCTGGTTATAATCCTGGTGTCGGTAGAATCACATCTATTGCTGTAGATGAATCTAATTTAGATCATATTATTGTTGGAAGTCCAACTGGTGGCGTTTGGAAAAGTTTAGATGGTGGTAATACTTGGACCGGTCTTACTGATAATTTGGCAAATATCGATGTCTATGCATTGGCCATTGATCCACTAAATAGTAATACATATTATTGGGGATCTAATGTAGGGTCTATTTTTAGATCAACTGATGGAGGAGCAACTTGGGCTTTACACGGGAGTGTTTCCGGTGGTACGGTAAATAGAATTTTAATTGATCCAACGAATACATCTAAAATGTATGCTAGTGCTCAAAGTGGTGGTTTATTCAAATCTACTAATGGAGGATCTACATGGACTTCAATTAATTCTAGTGCCACCACAGGATACGATTTTCAGTTTAAGCCTGGAGATACAAATACAATTTATGCTTCAGGAACTGGCTTTTATGTTTCCACAGACGGAGGCCTAACATTTGATACAGGAGATGGGTTAGGAGCTTGGACTCAAGAATATGTTAGTGGTTCAACAGATTGGACAACTTCTGATTCAAACCAAAACAACACAGCTTCCCCACGAACAGGAAATGGTTTGGCGTTATTCTATATTGGAAACTTTTCTCAGCCAAAAACAAGATTGGTAACACCATCTTTAAATTTAGCTGGTGCTGTTAACCCTAGAGTTAATTTTTCGTACACCAATGTGAATTGGGATGGAGATATAGATGAATTAAGAGTGTTCTATAAAGCATCTGCAGGTGGAAACTGGACTCAAATTGCAGAATATACTGCTGAGGTGACCAGTTGGTCCGACATTACTTTGAATTTGCCAAATCCAACAGGCGATTATTATGTTGCCTTCGAGGGAACATCAAATTATGGTAGGGGTTTAACATTGGATGATATATCGGTGGAAGACAATAATCTCGGAACTGTTTTTTCAGATGGATTTGAAACTGCACCAAATAGTTTTTCAACTGGTGTTAAAATGATTGGTATTTCGGCAGATGACCCCTCTGTAGTATATGTTGTCGAAGCAGATGGAAATGTATTTGGTGGTTTTCATAAGTCTACAGACAGTGGAGTTAACTTTACTGAACTAAGTCATCCTTTTCAAAATTATTTCGGATATGATACTAATGGGTTTGATAATCTTGGTCAAGCACCAAGAGATATGGCTATTACGGTTAATCCAAATGATGTAAACGATGTGCATATAGCTGGTATTAATACATGGCGTTCTACAAATGGAGGCATTTCATTTAGTATTAGTTCTCAATGGACGCCTGGAGGAGCATCAAATGAGAATATTGGTTACTGCCATGCTGATGTAGATATTATGCAATTTTTTGGAACAGGTGCAAATACGAAGTTATTTGTTGGTTCGGATGGAGGTATTTTCAAAGCAGACGACCCTACATCTGTAAATTCCGATTATTATATGGATCTAACACCAGGATTGGGTATTAGACAATTTTATAGAATTGGAATTAGCCAAACCGATCCGGTTATAGTAACTGGTGGTTCTCAGGATAACGGTTCTTCGGTTTTAAGAGCTGATGGTAATTGGTACGATTGGTGGGGTGCCGATGGTATGGAAGGTTTTGTTGATAAAAACAATTCTCAAATTATTTATGGAACCTCACAATTTGGATCTTTTGTTAAATCCATAGATGGAGGAGACGATGTCATAAATGTAGCCCAACCAGATGGTAAAGGAGGGCAAAACAGTTGGAATTGGGTAGTGCCTTTTGAACAAGATCCAATTGTTCAAAACACCATTTATTGTGCCTTTGATCAGGTATACAAATCAATAGATTCAGGCGTTAATTGGACAGCAATTTCACAAAATTTTGGAGATGATATTGACGAATTAAAGATAGCTCCAACTGACAGCAATAAAATGTATTTAGCTGTTGATGGCGTATTTTGGTACACTTCAAACGGTGGTTTAAATTGGACACAATCGGGATTAAACCTATCTGGTGGACAGGTTAATAGTATTGCGGTTCACCCTACAGAACCTGATAAAATTGCAATTGCTGTAACTAATAGTAATAAAGTTTATGTGAGTACAAATGGCGGTCTATCATTTACAGCTATTCCTTGGGATTTGCCAAACTTCTCAGCACAAGCAGTAGCTTGGCAAAATAATGCTGAAGATGGGCTATATGTAGGTATGAATTACGGTATTTATTATACGGATAATGATCTGGGTAACACTTGGATTCCATTCAACAACGGGCTTCCTAACGTGAGAATTAACGAACTTGAAATTAATAGTGCTGATAATAGGTTATATGCGGCGACCTACGGTAGAGGATTATGGAGATCTAACTTATATGATGCTTCGCTTAGTATAGAAGAATTTGATACGGACGATTTTAGTATTTATCCAAATCCTGCAAATAATGAAGTAAATATTAAATGGACCAAACCAGAAATAGTTACTTTAAGGATATATAATAGTTTAGGTAAAATAATGTTTTATGCGAAAAACCTTGAAGTATTTAATGGTCATAAAATCGATGTCTCTAACTTTGAGCAGGGTATCTATTTTGTAAAGTTAAACAGTGACTACGGTGAAGTAACGAAGAAGTTAATATTAGATTAGTATTCTCAAACTGAATATAAGTTTAAGTTCAATTGTTTTACCTTGATAATTGGACTTTTTTATACTTTTTCTTTGAACTTAAAAACTGTACCTTCGCAACTATGGAATTTTCATCAAAACTTCTTGAAAATGCAGTAAATGAGATGTCTCAATTACCTGGAATAGGTAAGCGTACAGCTTTGAGATTAGTATTGCATATGCTCCGTCAACCAGACTCCCAAACCTTTCAATTGGCAGATGCGTTAACCAAAGTAAGATCTGAAATAAAGTTTTGTAAATCATGCCATAATATAAGTGATAAGGAACTATGTGAAATTTGTTCCAATCCAAATAGGCAAGATGATTTAATTTGCGTAGTTGAGGATATCAGAGATGTTATGGCCATTGAAAATACAAGCTCATATAAAGGATTGTACCATGTTTTAGGTGGTAAAATTTCACCTATGGATGGGATAGGTCCACAGGATTTAAATATTGATTCATTGGTTCAAAAAGTGAAGAGTGGACATGTAAAAGAACTGATTTTTGCAATGAGCCCAACTATGGAAGGTGATACTACCAATTTTTATATTTTCAGGCAAATTCAAGGAACTAAAGTTGCCACTTCAACAATAGCTAGAGGTGTTGCAGCTGGTAACGAGTTAGAGTATACAGATGAAATAACTTTAGGAAGAAGTATCGTTGATAGAGTTCCGTTTGAAGCCTCTTTAAAATCTTAGGGATTCGTGAAACTTTCAATTATTATTCTTAATTATAATGTTGAGCACTTTTTAGAGTTGTGCCTAAAAAGTGTGGTAAGGGCAACTAGTACAATAAAGAGCGAGATAATTGTTGTAGATAATGCCTCCAATGATGGAAGTTGCGCCATGGTTAAATCTAAATTTCCCAAGGTTAAATTGATTGAGAATGAAGATAATTTTGGTTTTTCAAAAGGTAATAATATTGGAGTAGCCTGCGCAAAGGGAGAATTCCTTTGCATCCTTAATCCAGATACGGTTGTTGCAGAAGACACCTTTATTAAACTAATAGAGTTTTATAAACAAAGAGCAAAAACTGGGATAGTTGGTTGCCAGCTTATTGATGGGACGGGATGTTTTCTGCCGGAAAGTAAACGCAATATTCTAACACCGTTTGTATCTCTAAAGAAAATGATTGGTATGGATAAATCATACTATGCCAATCATATTGATAAAGATGGAATAGGCAAGGCGGATGTTTATGTAGGTGCATTTATGTTTTTGAAATCAAAAATATATAATGAAGTAGGAGGATTTGATGAGGACTACTTCATGTACGGAGAGGATATAGATCTATCGTATAGAATTAAAAAATCTGGTTATACAAATTATTATTTTGGCAAAACGAGCATAATACATTTCAAGGGTGAGAGTACTATGAAAAATAGTGTTTATGCAGAACGATTTTTCAATGCGATGCAAATTTTTTATAAGAAGCATTTTAAAAGCAATCCTTTGTTTAATACTATTGTTTGGTTAGGGATAAAAGCCCTAAAGAATACAAGTAGATCTAAACAGTCTAAAGCACCAATGATAAAAAGCACCTATGTTTTCGCGGAAAACTTAAATAGCGGTGTTTCAATTAAGTTAGTTAAACCAATTGAGCCTATACAAGACTTGGGGATTGAATTACCACCAGATAGTATGCTGGTTTATGATTGCGATTATACAGAATTTAAGACCATAATTAACGATATGAAACAAAAATCAAAACAAGTTAATTGTGTCTATAGATTTTTACTGAAAAGCAGTAATTTTATCCTTGGAAGCGATTCTTCTATCAGTAGAGGCGTTGTGGAAAAATTTTAAATAGATTCAAAATGAATAAAAATCAACAAAATATCTGATTTTTTATTAATTTTGCATTTAACTAACTAATAAAGACCTTCAAATTATAGATATGGCAAAGTTTGAACTTAAGTTACCTAAAATGGGAGAGAGTGTTGCTGAAGCAACAATTACGTCATGGTTAAAGGAAGTTGGTGATACTATTGAAGCGGACGAGGCAGTTTTAGAAATTGCAACTGATAAGGTAGATAGTGAAGTTCCTAGTGAAGTAGATGGTGTTTTGGTTGAAAAATTGTTTAATGTAGATGATGTTGTTCAAGTTGGGCAAACTATTGCTGTAATTGAAATTGAAGGCGAAGAACAAGAGACTACAAGTGCGCCTGTTGAGGCAGTTAAGGATGAGGTAAAAGAACAAGAAATAGTTCAAGAGGTAGCCCAAACGGTTGTGGCTGCTCAACAATCTGTTGAACCTGTAATATCATCTGGAGATCGGTTTTACTCACCACTAGTTAGAAACATAGCAAAGCAGGAAGGCGTATCACAAAATGAGTTAGATACAATTCCAGGAACTGGTAAAGATGGACGTGTTACAAAAAATGACATGAAGGCCTATCTAGAAAATAGAGGTGCTAAACCTACCGAATTATCTCAAGTGCAGCCAGTATTAGAACAAAAAGTTGAGACGAAATCTGTGTCAAAACCTGTTGTACAACATCAAGAAGCTACACCTGTTATTGCATCTGGAGGTGATGAAATCATTGAAATGACCAGAATGGGTAAACTCATTTCCAAGCATATGGTAGAATCGGTCCAAACTTCAGCTCATGTGCAATCATTCATTGAGGCAGATGTAACAAATATTTGGAATTGGAGAAATAAGCATAAAGATATTTTCAAAAAACGTGAAGGTGAAAATCTAACATTTACGCCTATCTTTTTAGAGGCAGTTGCTAAGGCATTGAGAGATTATCCGATGTTGAATATTTCCGTTCAAGGTGACAATATTATAAAAAAGAAGAATATAAATTTAGGAATGGCTGCCGCTTTACCTGATGGTAATTTAATTGTACCTGTAATTAAAGATGCAGATCAATTGAATTTACTTGGTATGGCCAAAAAAGTAAATGATTTAGCCAACAGAGCAAGAATAGGTGAATTAAAACCAGATGAGATCCAAGATGGTACTTATACTGTTACTAATGTTGGTACATTTGGAAGTATTATGGGAACGCCTATTATTAATCAGCCACAGGTTGGTATATTGGCTTTAGGCGCTATAAGAAAAGTTCCAGCAGTAATTGAAACTCAGGAGGGGGATTTTATTGGAATACGATACAGAATGTTCCTTTCACATTCGTACGACCATCGTGTTGTTAACGGTGCGTTGGGAGGGCAATTTGTCCAAGCCGTTAAAAATTATCTCGAAGCTTGGGATATGGATAGAGAAATTTAATTTTTACTCAAATATTATATTTATTTAGAGGCACAGTTTAATTACTGTGCTTCTTTATTTTACGAAACCTTCCCAGCGTTTCATATAATTAATAAATGTTTTACTTAATCCTTCAGATTTTAAATAATCTTCTGAAACAGGATTTTCTACTGGCATAAAACTTGGGTTTTCAATAAATTTTTGAGGGAAATCGTGATGTAAAATAGCAGAACGACCAATAGTTACAAAATCAATACCAGCCTCAAGCACCTTTCTAACATCTTTACCACTTCGAATATTCCCAGCTACAGTAAGCTTCACATTTTTGAAATTTAGTTGAAGAACATGGTCCATTAAACTAAGTTCGCTTTCAGGATATTCTTCAGGCTTTTTAAAACAATCCCATAAGGATAAATCTAAGAAATCGATATCATGTTCGTTAATTAGCGTTTGACTGACTTTCATCATCTCACTTAATTGCATTCCAAATCGCTCTGGTGATAATCTTACACCAATTAAAAATTTATTACCGCATGCTTGTCTAATTCCGTCCACAATTTCATATAATAATCTTGCTCTATTTTCTAATGAACCACCATATTCATCAGTACGTTGATTAATTTTAGAACTTAAAAACTGAGTTAGGATGTAACCATGAGCGCCATGGACTTCAATACCATCATAACCACATTTATTTGCTCTTGCAGCTGCACCTATGAAATCTTGCCTCAATTGATGAACCTCTGTAAGTGTTAATGCTCTAGCATTATGTTTTTTACTATCTGAAGGACAAACAGCTTTTTGTTTTATCACCTCAAATGGTGACCTCATACCAGCATGATGCAATTGTATAACGGCCAAACTACCATGAGATTTAATTTCTGATGCTAGCCTTTTGTGACCATCAATTAAATCATCTGAAAATATACCTAATTGTCCAGAAAAACCTTTTCCGACTTCTTGTACATGAGATGCGCAAGTCATTACCAAACCAAAACCACCTTTAGCTCTCATGGTGAGCCATTTATACTCATCATCAGATAGCCTTCCGTCTTCGTGGCTCTGTTGATTGGTTAGAGGTGCAATCATAAATCTATTTTTCATTGTTGCACCACAGCTAAAGGCCAATTTAGTTGTGGAATTTTGTATCATGACTATTATTTTTCAAAACAAAATTCGCCTAAATTTATCGTTTCCTCAAATATTTGTTTTCAATAATTATTGTGACTAAATCCACTACCTTTGTATAAAATTTTAGAATATGCAATTAAATCTGAATAAACCAATCTGTTTTTTTGACTTAGAAACCACAGGTATTAATATTTCAAAAGACAGAGTCGTTGAGATTTCTATTCTTAAAGTCTTTCCTAATGGCAAAGAAGAATCGTATACGAAATTGGTTAATCCTACTATACCAATTCCGCCAGAGGTTACAAAAGTGCATAGAATTTCAGATGCAGACGTTGCAGATGCTCCGACCTTTAAGGAAATTGCAAAAGAGGTACATGCTTTAATCAAAGATTCTGATTTAGGTGGGTTTAATTCAAATCGATTTGATATTCCACTTTTGGCTGAAGAAATGTTACGTGCTGAAGTAGATTTTGATATGAAAAATCGAGTTGCTGTAGATGTGCAAACCATATTCCATAAAATGGAGCAAAGGACACTAAGTGCCGCTTATAAGTTTTACTGTGGTAAACATTTAGATGATGCACATAGTGCAGAAGCAGATACAAAAGCTACTTATGAAGTGTTAAAGGCTCAACTTTCAAGATATGACGAGTTAGAGAACGACACTAAATTTTTAGCTGAATTTAGTTCTCGTAAAAAGTTTGTAGATTTTGCCGGTTTTTTAGTCTACAATAAAGAGGGAGAGGAGTGTTTCTCATTTGGAAAGCACAAAGGTAAGCGAGTTGTTGATGTTATGGAACAGGAACCTGGATATTTTGGTTGGTTGCTTAATGCGGATTTTCCATTGTATACTAAAAAAGTGTTAACTGCAATTAAATTACGTCAGTTTAATAATAAATTAGGCTAATGAAACTTATCTGCATAGGAAGAAATTATACAAAACATATTGAGGAATTAGAGAATGAAAAACCTTCAGATCCAGTGATTTTTCTTAAACCTGATACTTCAATTTTATTGAAGAAACAACCATTTTTTATACCTGAATTTTCGGATGAGGTGCATCACGAGGTTGAGGTATTGGTTAAAATTAAAAAAGTAGGGAAGTACATTGATAAGAAATTTGCACACAAGTATTATGATGAAATAGGTCTCGGTATTGATTTCACCGCCAGAGATTTACAATCAAAATTAAAATCAAAAGGATTACCTTGGGAAAAAGCCAAAGCCTTTGATGGTGCAGCAGTAATAGGTAAATGGTTACCCAAAATACAGTTTGCTGACATTGATAATATAAACTTTAGTTTAAAAAAGAATGAAGAGCAAGTGCAAACAGGAAATACCAGACTAATGTTATGGAAAATAAATGAACTGATAGAATATGTCTCAAAATATTTTACTTTAAAAATTGGAGATATTATATTTACAGGTACACCTGCCGGAGTTGGTAAGGTTTTTGCAAATGATCAATTAAAAGGATACATTGAAGACCAAGAAATATTTTCAATAAAAATAAAATAAATGGCACAACATTATACATTAGATCGAGTAAGAGAAATGGCAGATAACGACGAAGATTTCGTTATGGCATTGGCCGCTGCGTTTATTGAAGAAGTTCCTGTAGATGCGGACCGATTGAGAAAAGCGATTCCTGAAAATGATTTTTATGAAGCTTATCAAGCTGCTCATAAAATGAAACCAACGTTAGAATTATTTGGATTATCGTCGTATGATGCCTTAATAGAGGTACAAGATTGGGGGAAATTTGAACAAGAAGACAAAGACATAACGTCACAATTGCAAATTGTATTAGAAGGTGTCGAAAACGCAGCTGCAGAGATTAGGTCTGATTTTAATTTGTAATTATTTAATTCCTAAAACATTTTTAGAGATGTGCATGGTAACAAGCATATGTGGCAAATCTACAACTTCTGCTATTTTGAGGTCTCCAGCAAGAGAGCATAAAGCATACGCCTCATTTTCACTTAATTTATGGTCTTTCATTAAATAGTCAACCATATAAAGCGTTGCTTTTTTAGCCGCAATATCAATTGTTGTTCCGTAACCTGTAGTGGCATAGTAATCCTTTGTTTCGTATTGTGGCTCTTCAATGGATTTGTTTTTAATCAACTCAATCTCATAAACTATTCTTAGCGGTACTTCTATAGCTGTACCACATACTTCACCTAAACCTTGCACAGCATGGCCATCACCAATTGAGAATAAGCCACCATCTACAAATACGGGGAAATAAACTGATGTACCAACAGTCATATTAGGGTCATCCATATTTCCACCATTTGCCCTTGGTGGAATGGTACTGAGAAGTTCAGATGTGTCTGGAGCCACTCCCATAACGCCAGGAAATGGATTTAATTTAAGTTGAATTGAATCGTTAAAGTTGACTTTAGTTTTGTCATTTTTAAGGTCATATATTCTTAAGTATTCTCCTTTAATGGAGTCGGCAACAAAACTAAATCCAGGATAGATGGCATTCCAGCCCCAATCTCCAAGCTCAATTTCATGCAATGTTACTTTTATAACATCTCCTGGTTCTGCATCTTCAACAAAAACAGGTCCTGTTAAGGGATGGATAGGTTCAAAGTCAAGATTCTCTAAATCTTTAACCGTAGAATTTAAATTAAACTGTTCGTCACTAGCATCTTCAGTAAAAGCTTCAATAATAGCACCAGATTTGACGGTAAGTACAGGTGGTATGGTACTGCTAAATTTATTATGTGTTTCATCCTTGGTAAGAGTAAACTCTGGTTTAAAACTTACTTCTATAGGTAGATCTTCTGTTACTTCAGTAGCCTTTTCTTCATCACATTGATAAAACATACTGCAAAATATTGCACAACAAAAAATTAGATTAGTGATCTTTCTATTGGTCATGGTTAGTCAAGAATTTTATCAAAGGTTGGTTAAAAATAATGAATTAACTTTTTAATAGCTTTACCTTTGCCAAAATCATTTAAAAGACTAACTATTGACGGCAGAAATAATAACAATTGGAGATGAGATTCTCATTGGTCAGATTATAGATACCAATTCGGCATTTATTAGTAAAGAATTCAACAAGATTGGAGTTTCTATATTTCAGATTACCTCCGTACAAGACGATAAGGATCACATATTAAAATCCCTAAAGGAAGCAGAGGATAATGCAGATATCATAATAATCACTGGTGGTTTAGGGCCAACAAAGGATGATATCACCAAGCGTACTATTTGTGAATATTTTGGCGATACTTTAGTTGAAGATAAGGCTGTGCTAGAAAATGTAGAACATTTATTTTCGAAGTATATCAAAACACCTATTTCCGAGATTAACAGACACCAAGCCTTAGTTCCGTCAAAGGCCAAAGTACTAATGAACAAATACGGAACTGCACCTGGAATGTGGATGGAGAAAAGTGATAAAGTCTTTGTGTCATTACCAGGAGTCCCTTATGAGATGAAGGTCTTAATAAGTGATGAAGTTTTACCTGCCTTAAGAGAAAAGTTTCACTTTCCATTCATTAAACATAAAACACTTTTAACCTTTGGGTTGGGAGAAAGTGCTATTGCAACCAGGATCGAGGATTTTGAAGATAATTTGCCTGATTTTATAAAACTAGCTTATTTACCAAGTTTGGGTAGGGTAAGATTACGGCTTTCAGCTAAAGCAATGGATAAGTCTTTAGTTGAGGCCGAAATGGAGAAACAGGTTAATCACCTTGTTAAACTTGTTGAAGATATTTTTATTGGTTTTGAGGAGGATGCTACTATTGAAAAGTTAATTGGTAACAGATTAACTGAAATTGGCAAAACACTTTCTATTGCGGAGAGTTGCACAGGAGGAAGAATAGCACAATCATTTACTGCAAATGCTGGAGCTTCAAAATACTTTAAGGGTAGTTTGGTAAGTTATGCTACGGAATCAAAGGTAAATGTGTTGGGGATTAATGAAGATGTAATTAATAGTTATTCGGTAGTTAGCAAAGAAGTTGCAGAATCCATGGCTAAAAATGTTCGTGAGCTTTTTAACAGTGATTATGGATTAAGCACAACTGGTAATGCAGGTCCTACTAAAGGAGATTCTGATGCAGAAGTTGGAACTGTATGTATTTCTATTGCCACTGAAAATGAGGTTTTATCTAAGGTTTTTAATTTCGGAAATCATAGAGAAAAAGTAATAATGAAGGCAACAAATAAAGCCTTTGAATTACTTCTTAAAGAAATTTCAAAAAAGTGACACTTTATGTTTGTTGAAACATAAAGTTTTACTAAATTTGCACCCTGTTAAAAATTAACGTACCTAAAGAAAGAATACAATGTCAAGAGTTTGTGAACTTACTGGGAAAAAAGCAATGGTTGGAAACAATGTTTCTCACGCCATGAATAAAACAAAGCGCAAGTTTAACGCAAACTTGATTAAGAAGCGTTTTTATATTCCTGAGGAAGATAAGTGGGTAACATTAAAAGTTTCTACGTCTGCATTAAAGACTATCAATAAAATTGGTATTTCTGCAGCACTTAAAGAAGCTAGAGCAAAAGGTTTTTATAAATAATAGCAAAAGCTAAAGTCAATTTACCATGGCAAAGAAAGGAAATAGAATTCAAGTAATCTTAGAGTGTACAGAGCACAAAGCTTCTGGAATGCCAGGAACTTCAAGATATATTACAACTAAAAATAAAAAGAATACGCCAGACAGAATGGAGATTAAGAAATTTAATCCAATCCTAAAGCGTATGACAGTTCATAAAGAGATAAAATAATAGAATCATGGCAAAGAAATCAGTAGCAACCTTACAGACAGGATCTAAGCGTTTGACAAAAGCTATTAAAATGGTAAAATCACCTAAAACTGGTGCCTACATGTTTGTAGAATCAGTGATGTCACCAGAGTTTGTCAATGACTTTTTAAATAAGAAATAATAATATTTCCGATATAAGATTCATAAAACTGCTTTCGTTTGAAAGCAGTTTTTTTATGGCTATATTTGAGCGCATATGACAACTTTACAGAATCCTATAAAAGGCAAGGTTGTTGCTATTAGCAAAGCAAATATATAATATGAGTATTTTTAAAAAAATATTTTCTTCAGAAAAGAAGGAAACCCTCGATAAAGGCCTAGAAAAATCTAAAACATCCTTTTTCAACAAATTAAATAAAGCTGTTGCAGGTAAATCTAAAGTAGATGATGATGTATTAGATAATCTTGAGGAAGTTTTAGTGACCAGTGACGTAGGTGTTGATACTACTTTAAAAGTTATTGAGCGCATTGAAGAACGCGTAGCTAGAGATAAATATTTAGGCACTTCGGAGCTTAATCAAATCTTAAGAGAAGAAATAGCGGCATTACTATCTGAAACTAATATTGGTGAAGCTACTGAATTTACAGTGCCTCAAGACAAAAAGCCATTTGTAATTATGGTGGTTGGTGTTAACGGTGTTGGCAAAACCACTACTATTGGTAAGTTGGCATATCAATTTAAAAAACAAGGATTAAAAGTTGTGTTAGGTGCTGCAGATACTTTTAGAGCGGCAGCGATAGACCAGTTACAGGTTTGGGCTGATAGAGTTGATGTACCCATAGTAAAACAGAACATGGGAAGTGATCCTGCTTCCGTGGCATTCGATACCTTGCAAAGTGCAGTTAATCAAGATGCAGATGTTGTAATTATTGATACTGCTGGAAGATTACATAACAAAGTGAATCTAATGAATGAGCTGACTAAAGTTAAACGAGTAATGCAAAAAGTAGTAGGTGAAGCACCACACGATGTACTACTGGTTTTAGATGGTTCTACTGGTCAGAACGCATTTGAGCAGGCAAAGCAATTTACGGCTGCTACAGAGGTTACATCATTGGCAGTTACTAAATTAGATGGTACGGCTAAAGGTGGTGTTGTAATTGGTATAAGCGATCAGTTTAAAGTACCTGTGAAATACATTGGCGTGGGTGAAGGTGTCGAAGACTTGCAAATATTCAATAAATATGAATTTGTAGATTCTTTCTTTAAGTAACATTTAGTATAGATATACTATAAGGCCTTGTTAGCGACAGTCTAATAGGGCTTTTTTTATTTTCTAAACAAATGGTTTTCGTATTTTTATAAAAAAACTAACCATGCGTTTTACATTTATTTTCATTCTTTTTTTGTCCATAGTTTCTTGTAAAAAGGACAAACAGTCAAAATCAACTATACCTCAAGAAACTCAAACTGACGAGATATTATCAAAATCCGAAGATTCAATTGAATTAAAGGCAGTATCAAAATCTGAAGATTCAACTAATTTAAAAGCAATATCTACAAAAGAATTCACTGAATTTAAGGTTTTAGACTCTAAGAATTTAACTAAAGCTGAAATTTGGGATTTAGTTAACCAAAAATTGGATGATTTTACAGATGAAGATTACCATAGGCTTATACCAATTGTTGTAGAACAAGATATTTTAAGTTTACAAGAACATGTCAAAGATGGTAGTTTAAATTATGAAGAACTAACTAAATTTTATTTATACCGAATTAGAAAATACGATAGGGAAAACCCTAATTCTTTGAATTCTGTTATAGCAGTAAACCCTAATGTGATTGACCAAGCAAAAAAATTAGACCAACAAAAAATTGAAAATACACATCCTATTTACGGTATGCCAATACTGTTGAAAGACAATATAAATGCTTCAGGTATGGCTACAACAGCTGGTGCTGTTGCCTTAAAAGACAATTATGTGGATGACGCGTTTATTGTTAAACAATTAAAATCTAAGGGTGCTTTAATATTAGGTAAAGCGAATTTAAGTGAATGGGCTTATTTTTTCTGTGGAGATTGTCCTAGTGGTTATAGTGCAATAGGGGGACAGACACTTAATCCTTATGGAAGACGGGTCTTTGATACTGGAGGTTCTAGCTCTGGAAGTGGTGTCTCTGTTTCAGCAAATTTTGCAGCTGCAACTTTAGGAAGTGAAACGTCTGGGTCAATATTGTCACCTGCAAGCCAGAATTCAGCTGTTGGATTAAAACCAACCATAGGTTTGGTAAGTAGATCGGGAATTGTACCAATCTCTTCAACGCTAGATACTGCAGGACCCATTACAAGAACGGTTATGGACAATGCAATTGTCTTAGATGCAATTTTTGGCGAAGACAAATCAGATTCTAAATCCATATATGCACTTTGGGATCCGGGTTTTTATACTAATGATATAAAAAAAGCTAGCCTTGAAGGCAAAAGGTTTGGTGCACCCAAACGTTTGTTAGAAGATACGTTGTACCTAAATGCATTGGCCGTATTGAAAAATCAAGGTGCAGAAATTGTAGAAATAGATGAAGAAAAACTAGGCTTACCCAATTTTTTAAGACTTTTAAATCTGGATATGAAAAAGGACTTACCTACTTATCTGGAAAATTATGCCAACAAAGATATTGGGCTTAAGTCTGTTGCTGATGTAATGGAGTATAATCTTCAAGACTCAATTGCAACAATGCCGTATGGTCAAAGTTTATTTAAGGGTATTGTCGAGGATCAAGGTGACTCGCTTTTCTTAGAGCGTATTAAAGATACTTTAAATACCAATGGTAAGCAGTATTTTGATATACCTATGAGAAATCATAAGCTCGATGGATTCTTGTCCATTAATAATTATCATGCAGGTTTCGCCGCTGTGGCTGAATATCCTGCAATTACAGTACCTATGGGTTATACAAAAGAAGGTAAACCAAAGGGCTTAACATTTATTGCAAAGCGATTACAAGAGAAGATGTTATTAGAATGGGCTTATGTATATGAACAAGCATCAAAAGCGAGAAAGGCACCCGAATTATAATTAATTAATCATGGCGTTTATTCTAAACCAAAGTTGATTATCAAAATCTGATAGTGCTAAATTTTCACTGTCAGTTGCGCTACCCATCCTAATTACAACTAACTTGTTACTTGGTGATATGTAAATTTTTTGATCGTTTTTTCCTAGTGCGCTATACATATCGGCAGGTGCTTCTGGTATAAGTTCTCCACTAAATTGAATTTGAGTTTGTGGTAATCTAAAAGAAGACTTTCCATTAAGCCACCACATATAACCATAAGCTTCATTTAGATTTTGGGATGTATTTACGGCATCATTTAAAAATGCCTCTGGAATTATTTGTTCATTTTGCCATTTACCCTTGGCATAAGTCAATAAACCAAAACGTGCCATACTTCTAGTGTTGCTCCAATAGACGCTAAAGTCACCATTTTGAATCCAAGCACCAGACATACCAATTCTGTCTTTCAATTTTGTATTAAAATAAGACGACCAATTTTGTCCACTCGCACTTGCAATAACATCCTGAAGTTTCACATAAACATTATGATACGCCCAACGCTCTCCAGCATCTGCAATATATTGTAGGTTAGATGAAGATACATTGTCTCCTAGACTATCATCTAATCCAGAAGTCATGGTTAATAAATTTCCGCAAGTAATAAGATCTTCTTTTTCTAGTGGTGTGCTTGTCCAACCAGTTCCAATATAATCGGAAACTTTATCATTTATATTTAGTAATCCTTCGTCCTGTGCGATTCCCGTAACTGAAGTTGTAAGTGTTTTGCCTGCACTTGCCCAATACCAAGGAGAGATATTCGTATGACTATCAAAATAAGATTCCACTACAATTTTCCCATCGTGTAAAACCATGAAACTTTTACTATTGTTAATTTCTAAATAGTCTAATAATTCTAGAAGCTCATTTGTATCCCAATTCAATTCCTCCAAAGATTTCGTTTCCCAAATATCTGATGCCAAAGGTGGAAAATAGATGCCTTCTGATTGAGGATTGTTATTATCTGAAGCATTATCATCTGATGAACAGGAAAATAAAAGCAGGGAAAACATCAATAAATAAGGAAAACTAATTCTCATATCAATTATTTGGTTTTTAGACTACAATTAGCGTTAATCGTTTAATTGCTCATTATTAACAATAGTCAATCAGCAATCAAATATCGTAAATCATTGCTTATCTTTGCGCACTGATTTAATTAAAGGTATGCGCACTAAGACAATTAAAAAGAATAGAATTAATGTGGTGACACTTGGCTGTAGTAAAAATGTTTACGACAGTGAAGTATTGATGGGTCAATTAAAGGCAAGCGGTAAAGATGTAGTGCATGAGCAAGAAGGTAATGTAGTTGTTATTAATACTTGTGGTTTTATCAATAACGCTAAGGAGGAAAGTGTAAATACTATTTTAGAGTATATGCAAAAGAAGGAGGCAGGTGAAGTTGATAAAGTTTTTGTTACAGGTTGTTTGAGTGAACGCTATAAGCCAGACTTACAAAAAGAAATACCAAACGTTGATCAGTATTTCGGTACTACAGAGCTACCAGGTTTATTAAAAGCCTTAGGTGCTGACTACAAGCATGAGTTAATAGGTGAACGATTAACAACGACTCCAAAAAATTATGCATATCTAAAAATTGCTGAGGGTTGTGACAGACCTTGTAGTTTTTGTGCAATCCCTCTTATGAGAGGTAAACATAAAAGTACACCTATTGAAGAGTTGGTGATTGAAGCTGAAAAATTAGCCTCTAATGGTGTCAAGGAATTAATATTGATCGCTCAAGATCTAACATATTACGGATTAGATCTCTATAAAAAACGAAATCTTGCCGAGTTATTAGAACATCTTGTTAAGGTTGAAGGTATAGAGTGGATAAGATTGCATTATGCATTCCCAACTGGATTTCCGATGGATGTATTAGATGTTATGAATCGCGAATCTAAAATCTGTAATTATCTAGATATTCCTTTACAGCATATTTCAGATTCAATTTTAAAAAGTATGCGACGTGGTACAACAAAGGAAAAAACCACAAAACTTTTAAGAGAATTTAGGGCCAAAGTACCAGAAATGGCAATTAGAACTACTTTGATAGTTGGATATCCAGGAGAGACTGAGGAAGACTTTCAAACCTTAAAGGAATGGGTTAAAGAAATGCGTTTTGAGCGTTTAGGTTGTTTCACCTATTCGCATGAGGAGAATACCCACGCTTATAATTTGGAGGACGATGTGCCAGAAGATATAAAGTTGCAACGCGCAAATGAAATTATGGAAATCCAATCTCAGATTTCTTGGGAGTTAAATCAAGATAAGATAGGGAAGGAGTTTAAAGTTGTTATTGACCGTAAAGAAGGAAACTATTTTGTTGGTCGTACCGAGTATGATTCACCAGATGTAGATAATGAGGTTTTAATTGATGCTACAAAAACCTATTTAAAAACAGGCGAATTTACAAACGTGAAAATAATCGAAGCAGAAGATTTTGACCTGTATGGCGAGGTTATTTAATCTTAAAATCTAATAAAGTTCCTTTGATTTCAAAAGGATGAAATCTAGAAAAAAGTTCTTCTGAATACCATCCTAGTTCTCTTGTCTTCTTCACCATATCTGCATGTTTTTTATTCTTATAGGCATAGTTGATCATATCATTACCATTGGTCCATAATGAGAATGTAGCTTGCATAAATATGGGCCATTCTCCAATGCCTTTAGAATAAACAAGTCCTTTATAACCATCCATAGATTTGGATACTGAAGGCACATGTCTCCAAAATTTATAGGCTAGTTTGGGTTTAATTGTCGCCCTTGTGATTACAGCCAAAGGTTTGTCATTAGCATATGGTATAGAAGAATTAAATGGTTCTTGATTATCCCACTTTCCATGTGCTTTTATGGAATACATCAGTATATGGCTGTATTGTTTGGCTTCATTTGTATAAGATTGAATAACATCACAATTTAAAAATGCTTGTGCTTCAGATTCCGAGTTAAATACTGTAAGTAAGCCAAAGGTTGAGAAATCTGGCCAAATTGAAAACCCATTACCACTGCCACTACCTAGAGATTTCCAGAATGTAAGTCCGTTGATATTCTTGTCTAATAAAAGAGGTCTACCCATACGACCTAAGGCCCTCCATTTGTTCCGAAGTCCCTCATACTTAAAAAAAGAGATGATAGTAGTTTGTGGCATATAATATAACAGCTAATCTATTGTAAATATAAAGCCATTAGGTTTAAAAATAAAGCTAAAAAAATAGTTGAGCTAAACAATCTAATTATGAAAAATTCGGCACAAAGAAATAAATTAAAGATAGTTTTGCTTTCAATCTACATAGTTTTAAGTGTGTTTATTCGGAACATCATTACTTACTTAGATGGTAAGCTGTTAACATAAGCGAAGCTTGGCTCAAAATAAGCTACCATTAGCCCTAATTCGCCCAAAGTGATTCTGGTACCAAGACATAGTCTCTCATTTTTGCACCATGAGAATAATAAGGACCAGTATTGTAGTCTTCCATAAATTTAGCTGCTTTCTCCTTAGGTAATCTTATACCAATTTCAGCATTTTTATTTAAAAGCGTAAACATATACCCATTTGATGAGGTATAAATCATTTTTTTGCCTTTACGCTCAAACCCCTTGCATGTATCAACTATTTCATTGTAATTTATTAAAGCATCATCCCAATTCATCGCTAAATATGTTG
>Ga0213858_10000053_pt1 | contig 48645 bp, 38 predicted proteins | sample PICome_FD_160122 | JGI IMG/M metagenome (GOLD analysis project Ga0213858, IMG submission 160122) | Coastal seawater microbial communities near Pivers Island, North Carolina, United States - PICO245 | ecosystem: Environmental > Aquatic > Marine > Coastal | place: USA: North Carolina | collected... | reverse complement strand
TGCTTATATTCGCATTTCATTAAAAAAATAGCATGAAAAAGATTACCGGGCTTTTATTTTTGTTGATGACCACTTTGGCCATTGCCCAGCCTTCAGGAACTGACATTACTTATTCCAATGTACGCAGTGGCGATCGATTCGTCTCAGACGGAAATACCACAGGGACGCCATACCATCATGATCAATATCACAAGGGCTCAATTTATCTAAATAACACCCTGGCAGCCTCAAGCCTGTATCTGAAATACAACGCTTATCGCGATATATTTTTAGCCAGTATGGACCCCAATGCTTCTGATGATCAAGCTCAAGTCGTTACCAAAGCCAACGGCATGAAAATCTTGGTCAATAACGAAGAATTTATCGCTTTACCAAGCGTTGACAATCGCTATGACATCCAGCATTATCAAGTTGTGGTACGTGGAAATAAAATGACGCTGTTGAAAAAAATTGGCAAGCTTTTTAAAGAAGGTTCAAGAGCCACCACGCATTTAACTCGTGACGTTCCATCAACCTACTCGGACCGTTTCGATTTTTATTTGCGTGATGAGGCAGGAGATTTTATTAAAGTCCCATCCTCGACCAAAAAGGTATTGGATTTGTTTCCAAAGGATCGTAAAGCACTGGCTTCAGCCGTCAAAAAGTATCGCTTAAACCTCAAGAAGGAAATCGATCTTATTCGATTTATCGGTTATTACAACCGAATGTAAGTGCACATCACTGCCCTAAGAAGTTTTATTTGAGCCCGTGAAAATCCTTCAGGTAATAGGGTTCAAAATAAGCCACATCCTCAAAATTTTTCGCCACAAAAGCGCTGTGGGCCAACTCACCCATAAATCGTGCGCTGGGTAAAACACCTGGAGAGAAATTCGCGTTTTTATGCTCACATTGGGCTCGCCATTTGTCCACACCATTACCGATAAAAGTCACCGCTCCTTTTTTTAGCCAGACAGAAAAAGATTCTTCGTTGAGTATTTCTGCAAAAGCTGGCTGAATTACGGCCTTCTCTTGATTGAGCACCGCCGCATAAACCTCCATTCTTCGCGCATCAATCATGGGGATGACAAAAGGCGTTTTATTAACGCTCATTTGCCCTAAAATACTGAGGGTTTCAAGGGCAATTAACGGAATGGATAATGCGTAACACAAGCCCTTTGCTGCAGAGACCCCAATACGCAATCCCGTGTAAGAACCTGGGCCTTTACTCACCGCAATGGCGTCCAAAGTCTGGAGCTCAACTCCTGCCATAGCCATGACTTCTTCAATAAACTCATGCAGTTGTTCGTTATGACTGTAACCTTCTGTGGCGTTTTCTTTATACGAGAGGCATTGGCCCTGATCAAATAAGGCCACTGAACAATTGGTTGTGGCAGTTTCTAGACAAAGGATCATGGGTGCATCTTACTCGGTATCGCTTTGGTCCTGTTTGACCGTGACGCGATCTCCTGGATCCAACAACTTAGTCACCGTATTGTATGGTCCTGTAATAACATGATCGCCCTCCTTAAGGCCAGAGGTGATTTCAATACGACTATCGTCTTGAATGCCCGTCTGAATCACTCGCAAGGCAGCCTTTTGATCATTCATGACAAAAACGCACTCGTATCGTTCCGCATCTGGTTCTAACTGCGGTAACGCAGACCCTGGCTTGCGGGGCATGGTATCGGTTTTTATCACTACAGCACTAATTGGGATGGCCACTACATTTCCTCGCCGTTCGGTTTGAATGTCTACAGTGGCGGTCATTCCCGGACGAAAAGGAGCATAGTGCTCAGGCTTTCCCTCCATCAAATCACGATAAGAATCTGGCAAGATGCGTACCTTAACCTTAAAATTTGTCACCTGATCCACAGAAAGAGTAGACTCCGCAGAATTTGCAATCTCAGTAACCAGTCCCTGAAAACTTCGCTTTAAGTAGGCGTCAACCTCGACTAGAGTAGTGTCACCTATAGACACCTTTACAATGTCATTTTCATTGACGTCTACCTCGACCTCCATGTTGGATAAATCGGCCACACGAACAATTTCAGTTCCAGCCATTTGAGCTGTCCCAACCACGCGTTCACCGAGTTCTACTGAGAGCTTTGATACCGTCCCGGCCATCGGCGCGAAAATAGAAGTCCGGCTCAAATTGTCCTGTCCTTGCTGTACGTTAGAGCGTGCACTTTCGACTGAATAAAAAGCAGAATTTTTTGTGGCTTCAGCCATTTCATAATCCGCTACAGTGCGATCCCACTCGCTTTTAGAAATTACCCCTTTTTCGAATAAGGTCTTATTTCGATTGTAATTCAATTCGGCGTTGCGCAATGACGCCTCGGCCTGAGCCAGGCCTGCCTTCGCGTTTTGCAACCCCGCTTCAGCCTGTCGTAAAGCCGATTGAATTAAGTCGGGATTAATCCGGACTAACAGATCGCCCTTAGCAACTTGATCTCCTTCACTAATCGGCAACTCAATGATTTCGCCAGAGACTTCAGAAGAGAGCATGACCTCTATCTCCGGTTGAATTTTACCTGTTGCGGCAACCGTCTGAGTCAGGTCACGCAGTACTACAGCCTCCACATCAACTCCCCTCAAGTTCTCATCTTTACCAAATAGTTTCTTGCCTGTCACTAAGGCGATGATCAGTACCACGATCGCTACAGCGATCCAAAGACGTTTTTTTGAGGTCATAACTAAAATTTTAACTCCGAAACTGGCACACCAAAATACAACTCTAAAACTTTCAATTTAAAAATATAGTCGTATTTCGCTCGATTTACATCGATTACTGCGTTGTCATAACGGGTTTTGGATTGACTAAAATCAAAGGCGTTGATCAGCCCAACGTCATAGCGTTGTTGGGCATATTCATAGGCCAATTGCTGAGAATTCTTTGCTTTTACGGCAGCATCATACGACTTTAGGGCGCCCTTAGCATCTACAAAGGCTTGATAAACCGTAGTTTCTAAATCCATTTTGGCCTGTTCCAAAAGCAGTTCTCTGCGCATCAAATTCAATTTACTCCGTTTGACGTTATTGCGTGTGGCGTTGCCGTTAAAAATTGGAATATTCATTTGTACCCCATAAGATACCCCGTCATTGAGGTAAAGCTGCTCCTCGAAGGGTCTTGCCGCTACCTCTTGATATCCAATGATATTCGGAGCAAATCCGTATACCGCTGCACCACTACCATCGACAAAACCAATCGGATCTGTGGTCGCTATAATTGGATTATCAGGATCAATTAAAGTGCTCACTCCACTAAATCGATCTGATTCACGGGTGTTGTAATTCAAATACGCCCCCAGGGTTGGCATGTAGGCACTTTGAGCGATTTGAAGATCTTTTTCGGCCAAAGCCACATTGGTCTCGGCAATCAAAACCTCTTTGCGATATTCCCGGGCCGCAGCGACGAGTTCTTGAGGCCCTTTCTCTAGGATTTCAGTCCCAAGGATTTCATACCCTTGATCCACGATATCAAAATCATCATAATCTCTTATCTGTAACAACTGAGCCAAGCTGATCAAGGATAAGGTAACGCCGTTTTCAGCGGTAACAATATTTTGCTTTTCGGTAGCATCAGCAGCTTGTATCTCGAGTAAATCTCCTTCAGGCAAGACCCCGGCATCGACTAATTCTTGCGTTCGCTCTATTTGTCCGACCGTTACAGCATTCTGGGCTTTTAATACTGAGACGTTGGCCTTATTGGTCAACACTTGTAAAAAAGCATTTGCCACAAAAAGCGCAATGTCATCTTGCATCTTTTCTAAGCCGTATTGGGCCGCCAAAGTATTGATCTTCGATCGTTGCAAGCTCCTTAGATTCCTGAGACCCTGAAAAAGGGAAAGGGTCGCAGTCACGCTATATGATGAATTTCGCGAAGTTTGATTTTCTAAAACTCCCGTGGTAACATTCTGTGTCAAACCCGTATTCCAAGCATTGGAAACCGAACCATTGATGTTGGGCAAATAAGCCCCTATGGCATCAGCTTTATCTAGGAGTGCTAACTCCTGGTCCAAGGCGCTTTGTTGCAGAGAAATGTTATTGGCCATGGCGTGCTCAACACATTCCTGTAGGGTCCATTTTTTGGTTTGGGCCGAAACCGAGGTCACAGCCAAAAACACGATAAAAATTGTAATTCGTTTCATAATTATTCTTTTGGGTCCAGAGACCCTTTAATCTCCATGGCTTTACAAAGGTAAGACAACTCAATTGAGTTTATGGTCTTCCCTGAGGTTGTTTGAGTTGATTCCACACTTTTATTTGATCCTCCAAGGACACCCCTGAGATGACCTCCACAATCAATCCATCGCTAATGCCTAGAACAAGATCCCGACGCTCGAACTCCTGATTGCCTGTTTCAACCTCAACAAAAGGCTGTTGGGTCTGGCGATCGTATTGGACCAGAGACTCTTTGATGGTCAAAACACTATCGGCACGGGCCAAAATAATAGAGGCGTTTGCGCTGAGTCCCGCCCGAATAAAGGTGGTGTCTTTTTTACTCAGACTGCCTTTAATTTCAAATTGAACAGCGCCATTTTCTTCAACTCCTTTTGGTGCGATATAGTCCAAAATGGCATCAAAAGACTTATTCTCAATAGCGCCCACAGTAATTTCTAAGGCTAAATTTTCGGTGATTTTGCCCACTTCGCTCTCGTCTACCTTACCTTCAAAAATCATTTTGTTGACATCGGCCAAAATGGCTATGGTTGTACCGTCGTTAAAATTATTGGCCTCGATGACTTGATTACCAACCTTTACTGGCACATCGAGGATCATTCCAGAAACTGTGGCCCGAATTTCGGTATTGGCCACTGCACCCAAGCCCTTGGTCGAGCCTGTTTTTACGATATCATAGGTTTGCTCAGCCGCCAAGAGATTCACCTGTTCTTGATTGTATCGCTGAGTGGCCTGATCAAAAGATAGACGCGCGGTATCGAACTCATTGGCTGAGATAACGCCTCGCTCATATAGCCTTTGTTGACGTTCATAAATGCTGGTTTGCCGCTCTAAAGCCAATCGTGCAGTCTCCAATTGGGTTTTGGCTGCTTTAATACCATTTTGAGCACTGTTCAGGGCATTGATATTAGGCACTACCCGTACTTGTGCGATCAGGTCGCCAGTCTTCACAATGGCTCCAGCTTCTACAAAGATGGCATCAATAATTCCAGAAATATTTGGTTTGATAAGTACTTCTTCTTTTGGAACAATACTTCCTGTGGCTACAGTTTTTTTCACCACAGAGCCCATTTGAGCTTGCTCGTACTGGTAGATAATTGGATCTTGTTGATCTTTAAGCCAGATGTATCGCACCCCGAGGATGAACGAAACACCGATGACGATTAACGTGATTAAAGTTCCTTTTCTCTTCATTGTTTGGTAATGTTTATTCTTTAAGTATATTTTAAATCGTTTTAGTCCATGCGAAGCGCATCTACAGGTTTCATTTGTGTCGCCCTTGTCGCTGGGATCATACCGGCCAATAATCCTGAAATCACCAAAATCGCCAAGGCGATAAACAACACCCCCATGCCCACCGAGGGATTGGCAAAATTATCGACTGAGCCCAAAGCATCGAGCACACTGTTCATGACCCAAATAACACCGGCGGCAAAACTTATTCCAGCCATACCCGAAATAAGGGTAAGCACCATAGACTCTTGCAGCACTTGAGCGCGAATTTCTTTTGGCGTAGCCCCAATAGCTCTTCTGATACCAATCTCTTTAGTCCTTTCTTTGACCACAATTAGCATGATGTTGCTGATTCCAATCACTCCAGACATCAAAACCAACGCCCCCACAAAATAGCCGACGAAGCTCAAAATGGAAAAAAGTCCCGTAATGCGCTGAAACTGCTCGGCCAAATCAAAATGTCCAATGGCCCGTTCATCATTTGGATGAACCTTGTGGGCTGCCCGCATCTCTTTCATGATCATGGGTTTGATCTCAGTAATCGGTACTTGATCAACGGCTGTAAGGGCCATCCAACTGACCACATCTCCGAAATTAAAGGCCTTTCCAAAAGTTGAAAATGGGATATAGATGGTATTCGCATCTTCTTGGCTATCGCCCTGACTCGAGGTTTTTTTAACTACGCCAATAACCATAAAGTTAATGCCGTTAATTTTGAGATATGACCCGATGGGATCTTCCCCATAATCGTAAAGACTCTTGATAACGTCTGTCCCGACTACGGCGACTTTTCGCTCCTGCTCAATATCTGATTGGGATAAAAAACGCCCCTGAAGCATGTCCAAAGGCTCTTGATTAATGTAATCCGGTTCGTCACCATACACATTAAACGCCCCGGTTTTGTCACCGCGAGTCACATTATTCGAGCCACGATATCCTCCCAGTTGATTTCTGGGTGAGACATAACGCAATTGCGGGAATTTTTCTTTCAGCAAAGCCACATCAGACAGTTTAAAATTAAAATTGCGGCCCTTTGTAAACCCTTGATAGGGCATTGAGGTTCTTTGGGTCCACATAAAGATGGTGTTGGTCGCAAAATCTCCAAAATCAGACTGCACCCCATTTTTTAAACCATTGGTTAAAGCCAAGAGAATGACCAAAATAAAAATCCCCCAAAAGACCCCGAACGCCGTCAGTACGGTTCTGAATCGATTGGCATTAAGTGCCTCTAATATTTCGTCCCAGCGCTCTTTATTAAACATTATTCGTCTCTTAAGGCTTCAATAGGTCTTATGTGTGCCGCGCGTTGTGCCGGAATAAACCCGGCCAGAGTTCCTGCGAGGATTAGCACCACAACTGTGGTCATGGCTGTAGCAAAATCAACTTGAGGGTATTTTATGAAGGCCGAATCGACCATGGGACCCACCAACTCGAGTAGTCCAACACCGAGGAACAATCCTATAAATCCAGCCATGGCGGTGACAAATATGGCCTCCTGTAAAATCATTCCTATAATCGACCAAGGCAAAGCACCGAGCGCTTTTCTGATGCCGATTTCTTTAGTCCTCTCTTTGACCACAATCAACATGATGTTGCTCACGCCAACAATACCAGCAATGATGGTTCCAATGCCAATAAACCAAAATACGCCCCGTATGGTATCGATCAATCCGTAAATTCTTTTGGCCTCCTCCAGGGTACTGTTCACTCTTACCGCTGAACGATCATCTGGAGCCACGCTGTATTTTTGACGCAAGTCCTTGTCGATTTGCTCTGATAATGCGCTGGATAAAGCCACTGCCTGATCAAAATCATCACTCATTTTTACGGTATAAGCCAAAGATCGCAAACGATCTTGGGCATTAAATACCTTCTGTGCGGTAGACAATGGGATAAATATTCGATTTTCCTCTCGATTACCTCCTGGGTCACTGTAAACCCCAACCACAATGAAATTGATCCCCTGAATGTCGATCTGAGCACCTATGGGATCCTCATTCTTAAAGAGATCTCGTTTCATTTGATGGCCAATGACTGCCACTTTTGTCGTCTGATCCAAATCACTTTGTGCGATGAAACGGCCCTGCACCATGGTTTCATTCTCGATGAATTGTTGATCGGGAAAGGCCCCCTCAACTCTGTAAGTTCCATTTTGATCCTTGTAAGACACTGCGCCTCCCCAAATGGAGTATATGGGTGTGCGGTACTCCAAGTAGTCGTCATAGTTGGATTCGATCAAAACGTAATCTTCATTTTTCAATTGTATGTACCGTCCCGGATTGAGGCCATTGTATTCTTTTGTCGTGGTTCCAGTCCAAACCGATATTCGATTGGCGGCATCTTGCTCAAATTCAGATTGCACCCCTTTTTGAATTCCGGTGCTGACCCCTAACAAAATGACCAAAATAAAAATACCCGAAGCTACAGACAGTGCCGTAAGAAAAGTTCTGAGGCGATTCTTATTAATGGTTTCAAATATTTCGTGCCAGCGCTCTAGACTAAACATTTAAAGCATTTTTGGCGCGGACCTGATCCACTGATTCGTCTTTTACAATGAGCCCGTCTTTTAAGTGAACAATTCTTCGACACATTTGGGCGATATCACGTTCGTGAGTAACACATAAAATGGTCTTGCCTTCATCATTGATTTCTTGAATCAAATCCATTACTTCATAGGAGGTGGTTGAATCCAAAGCCCCTGTAGGTTCATCGGCCAAAAGTACTTTGGGATCACTGGCCAAAGCTCGAGCAATCGCCACACGCTGCTTTTGACCGCCAGATAATTCATTAGGCAGGTGCTCGGCCCAATTGGCCAACCCAACCTTTTCAAGATAATGCATGGCTCGCTCTGTTCTCTCTTGGCGTTTCATGCCCTGATAGTAGAGTGGCATGGCGACGTTATCCAAAGCCGATTTATAAGAAATCAAATTGAAGGATTGAAAAATAAACCCTAAAAACTGATTGCGATATCGCGCAGCTGTGGTTTCATTGAGTTGCTTTATTGGGGTGCCGTCCAGAACGTAACTGCCAGTATCGGCCTCATCCAGCATCCCGAGTATATTGAGAAAGGTCGACTTTCCTGAACCAGACGAACCCATTATGGCGACCATTTCTCCGGATTTTACCGAAAAATTAATTCCCTTGAGTACATGAAGTTTATTCTGTCCTACGGCATAGGACTTATTTAGGTTGTTGATTTCAATCATGATAACCGCTAAAGTCCCAAAATTAACACCCTGACAACGATAATTGTGTGAAATCTATGTTAAGACTTCAGCCTTTGGAACGCCGTAATTTATAGACGGCATAGCCGACAGCACCAACAAGCAAATATGGAAAAATCATCAAATAGACAATGCCATTGTTAATGCCTTTAGCGGCTTGTCCCGAGGCCTCACTTTCCAAAACAGCACGGCACATAGCACATTGAGCAGAGGCCTCATCAATACCCCCCACCAGAATGAACAAGACCAACACCCATGTCAGTAATCTAGGCATAAAACGGAGAAATCATCAAATACACGACAACGCCAGTCACTGCCACATAAAGCCACACTGGGAAGGTGATTTTTGCTATTTTTCGATGCTTATCAAAGCGCTGAGCATTGGCATAATAATAAGTAAACAACACCAGAGGAATCACGGTAATGGACAGGGTGATGTGACTAATCAGAATGAAGTAGTACAGCCCTTTTATCCAGCCCTGACCACCATAAGGAGTGGGGTCTGAGGTCATGTGATAAGCCACGTACATGACTAAAAAGGCTATAGAACACAAAATAGCAGTAGACATAAGTCGCTCGTGCAAGGCCCGGTTTCCTTTTTTTATTTGAATCACCGCAGCGATCAAAAGAACCGCCGTCACGGCGTTGATTCCCGCATAAATCGGTGGCAAGAACATCAACGGTTCAACATCTGGAATACGAACCCTAAAGAGAATGGCCACCACAACCGGAATTAGCACTGACAATACCCATATTAAAAACTTATACTTGGACTGGAGAAATTCTTTCATCACATTTCTTTTATAAGAATGCTAATATCGTCAATTAATTTGTATACCTCATCGGTTTCAAGGCCATCGTAATAAATAATGGGGTTTCCGTACTGGTCATAACGAGAGCGTATCTTGCCTTGAGCATCAACCAGGGCAAAAAAACCAGAGTGTTCAAATCCCCCATCAAGCTCTGAACCCGGACCCACATAGAGATTAAAACCAGTATTTGCCATGGCAAAAATTGCCTCTGAATCGCCGGTTAATAAATGCCAATTGGGATGGGTAATGCCATAACTTTTCGCATATTCACTCAAGACCTCAGGCGTATCATAATTCGGATTAATGCTGACCGATAACAGGCTTAAGCGCATCTCACTGGCATAGGCCTTCTGAACCTTCAATAAATTGTTGGTCATGATTGGACATATTGAAGGACAGGTGGTGAAGAAAAACTCAACGACATACACTTGACCCAACAAATCTTGCTCGGTAAGCATTTCGTTTTTCTGATTGGTCAAGGAAAAAGACGGCGCTAATCCTATGGTGGCTAAGTCCCTGTTTGTCTCTTTAGCGTGCTGAAGATTATGTCGATCTAAATCGACCACTTGCTCTTTAGAAATACGCGAAATAATCTTTGGAATGAATATAATCCCAAAAACCAGGGCCACAAAAGAAACACCGATGTATGAGTAGCGATGAGGCTTCATGTTTATTTTTTACGTGAGGTTTGGTATTTTTTTAACGCCAATCTGTATTCTGCAAGAATCACTTTAATGTCGTCATTCATTTCATTGTTCACCGTGGCGTAATTGGCCGCGTTGTAACCCACTCCAAACTCTTGTTGGTCGATGTCTTGACGCCCTCTGAGCTTAGCATCTCGATCGATGATGTAAACAAAAGAAGTCGATCCATCCTGGTTCAAAGCATGTGGACTACTGAGCTGAGCGTGAACTCGATTTATATCGCTCATTACCCCAAAACCAACTTTAAAATTGACCGGATCCGCAATTTGACTGAACTCTTCCTTTAGAGCGACCACCGCAGAGTCTTGGTCTTGAGTGGCCAAAAAAACCATCTGAAAGTCCTCAAACAAATAATTTTTTTTATAAATCTTATGAGCCAGATTAAAGAGCTCAGCTTTATGGTCCAAGACATTTCCCCCAAAAAAACCCAAAATTGTAATTTTTTCTTTTGTGCTGAGTGCTGATCCCTCTGAATCCACAAATCCTGTTAGGACAACATCCACATCCCCAAGTTTGGGTAATTTGGCAAATTGATTGACCCCGCTGGCGAAAAACAAATAAACCGTGATCGGTAGTATAAATAGAATGCCTAATACCAAGTATTTTTTCAAGCCCATGTCACAATTTTAGACAAAAATACAATGCCACTTGCACACTCAGAAATTAATTCACTAAAAAAGGCCCACAAAAAAAGGGGCCTGATTTTTATCGTATATAACTGAAGTCACGAGACGGGACATGGCATAAAAACACCATGTTTTAAAGGAACTTACCCGAAAATTAAAAGTTAAACTTGATGAAGTTGCTTTTGTATACATCAAAGATGTAGTCGGCTTCAACCAACAAAATCGCAATCAGATAACAGATCAAAAAGACAGCCGTCCACACTACAGCCCGTCTGAGCCCACTGGTCTCGTCGCGCATGTGCATGAAGTCCCAAGTGATGTAATAGGCTTTGACTAAGGTTAAAATGATGAAAATCCAATTCAAATATTTCATGGTCAAAAAGCGACCGTGAACCAAAACCTCTGGCTTGATAATCCCTAACACCACCTCTACGGCAGTCACCACGCATAAGAAAGCGAAGACCCCCCATATTTTTTGGATGTTGGAATTGAACTTGACCAGTCCTCTGAATATTTCTAATTTATGTTCGTGTCCCATAATTTATGATGCGATTATACCAGATAAAAGAAGGTGAATACAAAGACCCATACCAAATCTACAAAGTGCCAATACAAGCCTACTTTTTCGACCATTTCATAATTTTTTCGGCGCTCGTAGGTCCCCAGAATAACATTGAAAAAAATGATGATGTTAATCACAACACCTGAAAAAACGTGAAAGCCGTGAAAGCCAGTTATAAAGAAAAAGAAATCGGCAAATAGCGGATGGCCATATTCATTGTGTCTGAGGTTGGCCCCCTCAACCACCATTTTACCATCATTCATTAATTTGTCGATCGAGGCCTCCCGAGTCAGGACAGTAGGGTGACCATTTTCATCCAAATACTGGGTGCGAATCAATAAGCTTTCGTCTGCTAAAAATCCTTGTTGCACCTCAGCCAGATTGTAGGTCGTCAATGTCGTGGGTTCGTCGTAGTGCCACACGCCATTTTTACGCTCATGAGTCACACGATCACCAGGGATGCTCTGCGCGAAATCGGCGATGGCTACGCGATCTCCATCGGTATTTAAGAATTGAAGAATTCTCCCGCCGTTGGTTTCAACAGCTCCGTAATCTCCTTTGATGAAAGTGGCCCATTCCCAAGCCTGTGATCCGACAAAAATACCTCCACCAATGATGGTGAAGAACATGTACCAAGCGACCTTGGACTGTTGCATTTTGTGCCCTGCATCAACTGCCAATACCATGGTGACAGAAGAGAAAATCAACACCAGGGTCATGAAGGCTACGTAGTACATTGGTGCCGGCACCCCATGCAAAAATGGCACGTGGGTGAAAACTTCATCTGCTATTGGCCAGGCATCAATAAATTTAAATCGAGAAAATCCATAAGAGGCAATAAATCCGGAAAAGGTCAAAGCATCAGAAACGATAAAGAACCACATCATCATCTTCCCGTAACTCGCATTGAGTGGCTGATTTCCACCGCCCCATGTCTTTCCTTCAGTACCTGTTTTGGCTACGCTAGCTTCCATAAATTATTGGTGTGTTTAGAGTGCAAAAATAGCTAATATTTTCATCTGACGAAATAGAAAAAGAAAAAGAGATAAAGCCACAGCCCATCTACAAAATGCCAGAAAAGAGCGGCCAGTTCTACCCCCAAGGATTTCCCGAAATTATAGCGCTGTTTATAATGATTATAAATTACCAAGCTCAGTGCAATCATGGCGGCAACAATATGGGCCAAATGCAACATGACAATTAAGAAAATAAAGGTATACGCAATGCTGCTGGTGGGCCCGGTAAAAGCATACCCAAAGTCATTGTAGATTTGACTAAACCCCAGGTATTGGAGTCCGACAAAAACAGCCCCCAAACACCAGGTAATGAACAATAGCGTCATCACATTGGTTCGCTGACCATTTTTGAGGGTTCTTTTTGCCCATTCAAGGGTGATGCTGCTCAACACAATAACCAGCAGACTCCAGTTGAAGGCTGTGGGCAACACCAAATCTTCGAGCCAATCGGCGCGTTCCTTACTCACAACATAAGCACTGGTCAAGCCAGCAAAACTCATGGCCAGAGAAATCATGCCAAACCACAAGAGCATTTTTTTTGCCTTTCTCTGTTGGATTAATTCATTTTCCTCACTCATACTCATTGCACAAAAAATTTATCGATAACGTATATAATCTGTATCAAGGTCAAATAGGTCACACTGACCAGCATCAGTTGCTTTGCTGACTGCTCGGTCCGTAATCGATACAATTGAACCGAGGCCCAAATAAGCCAGAGCCCCAATAAACCTACAACAATTGCTGAAACAGGGGTCAGATATAGCCTACCGGTTTTGTTGACCATAGGGATTAAAGCGGTCAATGCAGTCCAAACGCTATAAAGAACAATTTGCAAGGCGGTCCCTTGATCGCGCTTAGCCGTTGGCAGCATTTGAAAACCGGCCCGCTGGTAATCCTCATGTAAAAACCATCCAATGGCCCAAAAATGGGGGAATTGCCAGAAAAATTGAATCATGAATAAGGTGCCGGGTTCAATGCCAAAATAACCAGTGGCAGCAACCCAACCCAACATAAATGGAATGGCTCCAGGAAACGCGCCAACAAAAACCGAAAGCGGGGATTTGGTTTTCAAAGGGGTATATACACTGACGTAAAGAAATATGGATATGGCCCCAAACATGGCCGTTTTTGGGTTAATCCAGTACAAGGCAGTGAGCCCGATTAGGGTCAGCAAAAATCCCAGGATCAGGGCTTGACTCACCATCATTTGCCCCGAGGGCAGTGGACGGAATTTTGTGCGCTCCATCATGGCATCCAAATCACGCTCGATGATTTGATTGAAAACGTTTGAGGCCCCGACCATGCAATACCCTCCCAAAACCAGTAACGAAAGAACCACCCAATCGATGTATTCGGCGCCTAAAAGATATCCGACAATTGACGAAAATAGAACGCTAATCGACAAACGAAACTTTGTGATTTCCTTAAAAAGAACCCAAAAAGAGGGTCGCTCAGATATAGCAGCGGCTTGAGACAAAAGCAACATTTTTTCCAGGCGCAAAGATACGGGACTCCATGCTTTTTTCACAACTTATAATTCATTATGTTGTGGCCGTAAACATTCTTTTATTACCTTCGGAAACTCAAACTCATTACCCATGAAAAAGCAATTTTTTCTATTTACATTTCTGACCTTTCTCTCAATGTCTTTAATGCAGGCCCAAGAAGTCACAGAAGCTTCGAGCGACTCTCAGAAAGACTCAGGTGGCGCGTTTGTCGCGGCAAAAAAAATTAAAGACAGTCTTTATTATTTGAGCTATCGCGGAAACAATGTCGTCGCATTCTTGGGTAGAGATTACACCGTACTTATCGATGGGCATGACGAAAACGCAGCGCCACAAACCCTTACAACCGCTGGCAGACTTTCATTAAATTCAGTGCGATTCTTAGTCAACACACATCACCATAATGATCGAACGGGCGGCAACGCTTATTTCAGCGATTCAGGGGTAACTATTTTGGCTAACGAGCAAACCTACAACAATGTCTGGGCTGACACCAATAAGGAACTGCTACAAGACCTTAAAGCACAGCGAGCGACTTTAGCTGAGGCCATGAAATCGTCTGGAAAGTCGGGACGAGGCGAAGAACTTTCCTCAAAGTACAACAGACTTTCTGAACAAAATACTGAAAAGGCCCTGGATTACCCAGTCATGACCTTTACCGATAAATTCAAAATGAGCCTCGACAATGAAACCATTACTTTTACTCAGGTCTTAAAGGCTCATTCTGGGGCGGATGTATTTGCCTTTTTTGAAAACAATAATGTCTTGGCTACCGGTGATTTATTCATCAATGGGAAATACCCCTTTATCGATGAGGAGTTCAAGGGAAGTATTGATGGTTACCTCGCTGGAATAAATCAGTTAATCGGTTTGTGCAACAACGATACGGTGGTTGTTCCAGGACACGGTCCTATTGCCTCGAAAAGTGATTTGGAGGCCTATAAAAGAATGATTGAATACACGCAAAAAGGAGTTCAAATGGATTTTCTCTTGGGTAAATCTCTCGAAGAAGTTTTGGCCAATAAGTCCATTACCGCAAATTTTGATGCTAAAGGTTACGGCAATGGTAATGTCAAGACCAAGGACTACTTAAGCATGCTGTATCGCGCAGCAGAAAAGCGTTATCCTAGAAGAAATTAAGCGCTAGAAATCCCGATACCAATTGAATAAATCGGTGCGCAAACCAAGACTCCACCAGGTGGTGTTTAGCTTTTGGTTGGGCCCTTCAGACACCTCTGGCGAAAAAGAGCGCAATATAATTCTTGTGAACAGTTTGAGTTGTGATGAGGGATTAATCACATAACCCGCGTCAAATTCCAGGTGTCTGAAATTTGCTGTGTTTCCTTGCCCCAACTCATGGTTCAGGTCTCCCTCCCTGAAGTCCTCACTTCCGTAAATAGACCCCCCGTAAAAAGTATCCGAATCTGGATCCAAAAATTCCAAGCCTCTTTTGGCCTGAACAAACTTAGCACTGGCTTGAAACCGGTCGTATCGATAACGTGCTATGGCAATAAATTCGGAAAAATTAGTTCCCAGGGTATGGGCTAAAGACTGATTGTTGTGTCCGTAATTTAAAACTACTGTATTGTGACTGTATGTAAAGGGACGGACCCGGTTATACTCTAACTGAAGATTGAGATTTGGAACACCAAAGGCACTGTAATACTTTGTCCCTAATTGATAGGCCGTCTTATTTTTGTAGCTCCCTTCTCGAGCCAAGATATCAGAGGACGAAAATTCATCTACTAGGAGTTGCCCATAGGTGTTTAGACGATCACTCCACTTGTATTTAAAGGTCAACCCCAATAAGGCATTTCCTCCACGTGACCCAGTCGAAAACTCTATCGCACGATAAAAGACAATCGGGTTGAGGTAGTTCAAATCAAACCCCCGATCATTGTCATTTTCCCATACCACGGTTTCAAAAAAGCCAAGATTCAGCCGCTTACTCACATTGTAGCTCAAATAGTGATTGGCCATATACTTGGTGCGGAAAGAACCGTCAGCCGTGACCTCCGGACGAACATCGCGAAGAGACATCCATGTGTTGGTGTATTTGAGTTTCCAAACGGTAGTGTTGAGTTGCAAGTAAGGATATGGACTGGCGTTGTCGCTTAGCATAAGGGAGCGGTATCCATCTCCAATGAATTGTTTTCCGTGACCAAATTGAAGATTGAAAAATTTATTTGCCGTATAGGATACATAGCCCGTAGCGATGGGATAATCGTAACTGTCCGTGCGAAACTCTTTGGCAATCCCGAAGCCAGGAATGATGGCCGGATTACCCCCATCTGGTTTTATAGATTCGGCATAAGCATTAAAATAATTGGCAAATCGACCCTGGCTTTCGTAAACCACCGCACTAATATTTATACGATCTCCAAGACCGCCCTGCAGATGAACAAGCCGGGTGTTGTTATAGGTTTTCAAGTCCCCATCACGACCCGTCTCAATATCAAGTCCTGGGTCTAAAGTAAACCAATAGTCCTCTGCACTAAACGCAACCATGTGTTCATTCCACCATTTGCGACCGAACCAGGTTTTGCGAGGTTTCATTAGACTGCTGTCTGCTTTGGCCAAATTGTAATAAGGTTTAACCTCATTGTATCGATAAGGTTTTTGAGCGGTATGACTGTTTGAACCAAGTTGATTCATGGCTGCATCAAATTCGTCATATCGACGATGAGATAACGGAATCAGAACTCCGCTGCGATAAGCCTCTCCTCGATAGTGATCCTGGGTTACCGAGCCAAACTCTTGGCTCTGATTTTGTTTAAACGCCTTAACCGACAACGTCTTTGTATTCGATTCCTGAGACATCGTCTCCATCATGCTGGAATCTGAACTTACCCTCTCTGACCATTTAATTTGAGTCATCGCTTTAGGTCTAAAACTCAAGCTGAATTGCATGTAGATGTCACGACCGTTATAAGATGCTGGCTTAATGTTTGAAAGTCCCGTAAAAAAATCGCGCATCATTTCACGATAAGCCTCTGACGCACTATCCACATATCGCAAAATAAATTGCCCTTGTTTACCGACCTCAAACAGCACAGAAATTGAGGCCTCCGATTCGATCTCAAAGGAAGCATTACTAAAGGCTTTACCCAGTAAAACATTCATCTCAGACTCAAAACAGGCCCTGAGCTCAGATTGAGGCTTCTGCTGACAGGAGTCAAATTTCGGATACTGCAGTAAAGGATCCTCCCATTGCTGGGCCCCTACAGTCGCGGTCCACAACAATACGGCCAGGCAGCATTGAAACAATTTCCGTGAAGCATTTAACTCAATCATTGTCTGAGGTCATTTACAAAGGCATTGAAACACAAACGCCCCCATCATTTGTGTGGAGGCGATTGAGCGGGGTTCTAAACTCCCTTAATTTTCTACTTGGAACAAGATGGGCAAAGCGTACAGAACACCAACCGGTTGTCCACGCTGTTTTCCCGGGGTCATTTTAGGTAAGGCCTTTACCACGTCAATGGCCTCTTGTTCTAATCTCGGGTGAGGTGCACGAGCACGCACATCAACAACATTTCCTGTACGGTCAATTTTAAATTGAACAGAAATTCTTTGACGACCTTCTAAACCAAGATCATTGGCCAAATCAGTGTCAAATTTGCGCTGAACAAATTTCATCACTTTTTCGGACATGCATTGTTTTTTCTTTTCGTTGTTTCCGGCCGATTCGCATCCAGGATAAACCGGTACGTTTTCAATTACAGCAAAAGGTACATCGTCAATTTCTTCTTCGACTTCCTCGATTTCCTCAATTTCTATAACCTCTTCAGCATCGGTTTCTGTCGATTCAATAATCGTTTCTTCAACCTCTTCATCATCTTCAACCACTTCAATAACCTCTGGGGCTGGTGGTGGCGGTGGCGGTGGCGGTGGCGGGGTCAAGATCTGTGTTACAGGCACGTCTTCTAAAAGATCATCGCCTACATCGAGCATGTCACGACCTAAATTATCGCGATCATAAGTTTTCCACTCCACAGCTTGCCAAGCCACGAAAAGCATAAAGACTAAACCCGAGAGCAAATAAATGCTGCTCCACTGGTTCAGGTCGGCTTTTGGATTTTTTTTCGGTTCCATACTGAATTGATTATAGCGTTGCTAAAATAGATAAAAAAAATGGGGTTTAAAAAACCAAAATGGCCCTTTTTAAGGGTAAACTTTGGACTTTAACTGATGGGCGAGAAAACCGATTAAAATCCCCGTCGCATTAGCCAACACATCCATTAAATCTCCTTTACGAGAAACATACCAATAATGTTGAATGGATTCAATAATTATGCCGTAAATCAACAGTGCGAAAACGAGTTGTAGGGTCCACTTTACTCGCGGGCCTTTGGATTCTAAGGCCCATGCCCACAAGAGATACAAAATCGAAAAAATGACAAAATGAGCCCACTTATCCAAAAATGGCAGGTCGACATCAGGCAATTCGGGGTTTGGCCACAGCATGGCTAAGGTGGCAATAATTTGCCCCAGTAATGCCAAGCCTAAGGCTATTTTATCCCCCAATAAGCGCTGCATAGTCTGCATCGGACAAAAGATCATCCAGTTCAGCTGGATCACTCATCTTGATTTTGATCATCCAACCTGCTCCGTAAGGATCCGAATTCACTGCTTCAGGCTCAGATTCCAGGGCCTCGTTAAATTCAATTATTTCTCCCGAGACCGGAAGAAACAAATCAGAAACAGTCTTAACGGCCTCTACCGTGCCGAATACCTCTTCCATGGCTAAAGTCTCATCGAGGGTTTCCACTTCGACATAAACGATGTCCCCCAATTCGCCTTGTGCAAAATCCGTAATGCCAACCGTGGCTACATCACCATCGACGGCCACCCATTCATGATCTTTGGTGTACTTCAAATTTGTTGGTATGTTCATAGCTTTATTGTTATGTAATTAATGTTTGTTACGCCTTAATTCCCAAAGTTATAACGCAGGGTAAATCCACTGCGAATTGTGGTCTGCGGAAAGGCCGTACTTATGGCGTATTCCGAAAAAGTGTGATCATAAAAGAACAGTGCTGTCAAGTTTTTGGTCAAAGCGTAATCGCTCGAAAATTGAAGCCCGTAAATTGTTTGACCTGCGGTGGTTTGGTTGTTGTCTACATCCAAATAACGAATGATGGTTTTATTGTCCCGAACAGAGAAGTCCAATTTAAAATTCAAATCGCTTTTCATCACACTGCGCTTACCCCCAAAATTCGTGCCTATGCGCAGATCCTTGATGCGATAACCCAATCCTAAAATTAGCTCCTCGCCCTGAATTTCGGTCATTAAATTATTGGCAAAACTCAGCGACAAGGCTCGATCTTTTCGAATCTCGGCGAGAATCTTAACAGAATTCATCATCTCAAAATCCACTTTAATGAGTGGTGAAAATTGCTCTGTAAGATTTACGTTATTAAGAATGATCTCACTTTTGAAATTGCCAGACTGATCGAGCTCTGTAGGATCAAATCGATTGTAATCTAAATTCGTTTGGAACTGGTTTAAGGTGTACGCTGCTCTATAGCCGTGTTGGATCGAGAAGCGCTTAAAACGCTTTTTAAACCATTTCATCTTCATGAATCCAGTGTACTTCAAATCCCAATTCGGCAGCGGCACGTCTCTAAATATTCCCGAACGCTCCTTAGAGGCATCACTGCCTCTATAGGCCGCCACAAAGGCAGGCAATAAAACTTGTTGGCTGTTCTTACCGAAACCTTCAGGATACCCTTCCTCATCAACGGGATAAGTGGTGCTGCCATAGAATCGTTCTGCCAAACGCTGTGCAATGGTTAAACGATTGCTTTTGAAGGCATCAAAAGCCGCAGATCCAAATTCATCACTGTTGCCAAATGCCGTGTTAATAAGGACAGTCGATATGTTGAAATTACCAAAAGTATTTGGGGTTAAAGAGCGGTAGAGCCCGTCCTCGACGATGTAATTCTCTGAGAAATTCTCTGAGTACAATCGAGAGGCGTTAAAATCAATTTTAAGATCGTCTAAAAGCTCTGTATTGACTTGCATGTCCAGTTGTCGACTCTCAACCTCAGTATACTGCTGGTTGAACTCGGGGAATATAGTCAACCAACCCTTTCGCGCCGCCAGATCGCGGACCTCTGCTTGTGAACCAAACACAAATCCAGTACTCGGTCTGAGTGAGCCCCCGAAACCAACTGAGGGCAAATATCCTGGCAAGAAAATTCCATTGTTTTCCAAGTAGTTAATTTGGGCCTTTTTTACCGAAGTGGCCAATCCAATGAGTGAGTTAATCACTTTTTGACCTGGCGATAATTTTTTTGCGGGACGCGCATTGCTGTTACTGCCATTGCGTAAGGCCATGATTTGATCTCTTTTGTTCATGCTTTCGCGCTCTTGACCTTTACCTGCTGCACCCCCTAAAAGCGAATTGCTTCCTTCCCCCGAACGACCGTCACCCTCATCCGACGAGCCGGTTAATTTTTTGATGCCCAAGTATCGATAAAGACCGGTCAGGTCCAGGTTGGAGTTGATTCTATGTGTGCTTGCATTTTGAACAGAGTTCCCCAAATCATAAAATACAGAAGGCCCATTTTCAGAGGGGACTTCAACGTTACTAAACAGGTCACTACCATCTTGCCACTGGTAATCCCCTTGATATGAGTAGGTGGCTCTAATCCATTTCAGGAACGGAAATTTAGCGGTAGGTAAATCGTAATTTACCTGTAAGGATTGAACGTGCTGATTAGGATCTCCAATTTCAAAGAATCCATCCCAAATTTGAATGCTGTTATCCACCAGACCGTTGTCGATGTAGTTGTTAACGATTCGGTTGTTTGCCGCATTGAAATTGAATCGCAAGGAATTGGTCAAATTATAATTCACCGTATACTGCCAATCAAACATAAAATTGCGCTGATAGAGTGTGGGCAGTCCTATTTGACCAGGAAGCAAATTGAGTTCACGGAATTTCTGTTGGTTAAAATTCCTGATAATGTTGCTGCTGACCGATACATTGCTCGGCAGGGGATTGAAGTTAAAGTCTTTCAAGAACTGCCAGTATTTTCCCATAAACAGACTGTCGTTCTTCTTGAAGGGTTCAATGGGTTTGTTGTTGAAGCTGTAGTCGTATGTCCCCCCAAGTCGTACACTTTGGTCCATAGCTGACTCGATCTCAAAATCGTGGTGCTCCTCTTCATTGTAAGAATAAGAAAAGGTGAAATTCTCAATGTCGTAGGGCATTGGTGTTGCCTCGCTTTCCTGATTGCGATTTTTACGCACACCGATAAAGTTGATGCTTTGTCGCTTGGTATAATTAATGGATTGTTCTTCGATCGCATCGCGTGTAGCCGCATCTGGCGCATTATCCAAGCGTTCTTGCAAAATGATGTCGTCAAACTCCGGATCGTATTTCGGGGTAATCAATTCTTCTTGTATCCCGTAATTGAACGGCAGTTGGATGCCCCATTTTTTAGGAAGAAGTTGACCCAAATTCACATTGGTGACAATATCGTATTGTTGAAGATCTTCCAGACTTCGCTGGTTTGGTCCCTGTTCGATTGAACCAAAACCAATGGTACTTGTTCTTCCGGTGGCACTGATGTCCGCAAAATCCGCAATGTTGGCATCCATGTTGGCTACAGCTGCCCACCCCCCTTTGTTTTCGAGTTCACTCATGCGCAATTCATTAAACCACACTTCACCACAGACGTTAGCGTTGTTTTTATTGCGCAAACCGACCATGATCACGCGAACGTTACCAAAACTTGGGTTCCCTTTGATTCCGATACGCAAGGGGTTTGAAGATCCGATAAAACCTGGATCCAGTTCTTCTTGACTGTAATAAACCACCTGTGTTGGATCGGCTGTGCCTTCGTCCAAGACTTTAGTCTTGATGGCTTGTAACAAAGCAAGTGGCATATTTAATCGATTCTCCTCGGGCCAAACAATTGAAGCGTCAGCATCGGTGGGCTGTTCGAGATAAGGCGACACATTAAGCGGCATTTCGATTTCGTAAAAACTCGTGTTCAAATCGTTTCCTAAGCGAATGAACGCCGCTAGGTCACCATCGGCCAATAAAGTGGCGGGAGTCGGTAATGATTCAGCGTGAATGAACATTTCCAAGTTTTTGTATTGACGCATGTCAACATTGAAATTCTTGTAAACCGCTCGACCGTCTTCCGGTTCCAAATCGCAGACACGCAAAGCAAGCGATTGCTCGTCTTGACGAATGATGTTGTTGTTATTGTTGAGTTCCTCGCGATAAACCCCTGGCGGAATCACATAATTGCTGTTTTGGATGACGCCCACAGCTTCATTTTCAAAGGTGGTATTGTCCAATTCATTTGGGCTATTGTCCGAATCCAGGGATTCTGTATAGCGACGATAATCACCGCGATAAAGTTCCATCGTCCCAAAGCGCAAAACGGTTTCTTGCTCAAAGCCCGTCAAGTACATACGCATAAAGCGTATTGATCGGAAATCAGATATGCCATTAACCGCATCGGTATACTCACTTAGCGGGATGCGGAACTGAATCCAACGCACTGGAAGATCCTGATTGGCCGGAGTCGGGACGTTAATTTCTTTGATGTCCGTCACGTATGGTGATTCCAAACTCATTCCGGGTCGAATATCGATGGCATACTCAAAGTAGCTGTCCACTGTATTCATGGTGTTGTCCCGGTTGATGTCTTCTACATCGGGCTGGGCGGTCGAACCGCGATTGGTATTGCTCAGGGTCTCGGGGCTGTTCCCTTGCGTTCCGTTGTAATAGTCATAGCGCTCTAAAAGCGAGCCCTCGGTTTGAAGAAAGTAAGTGTAGTTGTCTCGTGCAGGATCAGTTTGACCAGCAAAATTTGGAAAAAATGCTGCTTCGTCCGCATCGCTTAACCCATCCAAACCGACGTCTTGATTTTCTCGATCGGGTCCTGTACTGCTGAAGGTATACACTAAAGATTGATTGCTCGGAACACGACCCCAGTTCGTCTGAATGGTATTAAAGTCCGATCCGTCCTCCGGTAGGCCATTTTCGTATTGCTTGCGTCCATCCTTCAAAACATCCTCAGAAATGTTCCCCAAATTAAAGACCAATTCACCACCTTGGTTTCCGGCATACTCCTCGTAAATAAAAGGGTCCATCAGCCAAAATTGGATGTACTCCACGTTAGACCGCTCAAAATCCGTGGTAGAGAGTTGACGCGAAATTCCTGCAAAACGGGTTTCTGGATTGGTCAGCACATTATCCGTAGCGGCAGGATTAAAATTATAAGGCCCCCGCTCGGTTGGCTTGTAGTTCAAATCCAAAGAAAACAGAGCCTGCGTCTGTCCTTGCACGATGTCTTGATCTGGAAAAATCTCGTTTCTAAATAAACGTCTGGTAAAGGGTGAAGAAAGGTCTTGTTCGCCAATTCCAGAAGGTCTTTGGGCGCTGTAAAAGATGGGGTCAATGGTGTACCAATTCAGTTTTGCTCTATTGTAATTGGCCGCCAGATTGTTGTTGTCCAAGTCACCACCAAGTCCAAGAGGCGTACTGGATAAGAACCACGTCAAGGGCGCGGAAATATCAATGGCGGTTTGAGCCGCTTCAAAATCATCGATATAAGCAGTGGCCTTGCCGCCAAAGTCAGAGACCTTAGGGGCGCCAGGTAAAAGGTAAGCGAATTCTCCTCGCACCGAAACCTGAGAGGGCACGTCAGTATCGATGTTTGGCAACTTATTGACCATGCGCCTCCAAAACGGCACTTCTGTGGAGTAGTTCATGTTTACCCCAAACATGGTGTTGTTTATGGGTTCATTTTGAAAGGCTGCCTTCTGAGTTAATGGACGCTCATTTAGATTCAGAAGGGTCCCCCCAATTTGAAAGTCATCACTAAATTTATGCTGGATGTCGATTCCCGAAAAGCGCTTGGTTTGCTGTCCGAACATAGAATTATTCTCAACACTGATGTTGACCGGAGTATTGGAGTTTTGTAACGAAGGGTCGAGAATTTGAACGCGCCCCAGTTGATAATTGACGGTGTAGTCCACACCCTCAACTAAGGTTCGTCCCCCGGCGGTAACGGTCACAGAACCTTGAGGAATGTTAAAGGCCCCAATGGGAATACCATCACTTCCTGTGGATTTGTAGGTTCCCTTGAGCTGGAATTTGTTTTTCTGGCTTTCTTGCTGTTCGGCTTGAATTTTCGTGGTGCGATACATGGATCGGAACACGTATTTGGACTGGTTGGCGTTGTAAGTCTCCGGCAAATCATAGTACTCAGAGGCCTCAGTGGCGAGCTTGTCAAAGAGGTAATCTCCAAAGGGCTCCACACTGGTAAAAATAATCGCTCCATTCTGCTGGTCCACCGTCAGTCCGGGATAGAAGTCAAAGAACCCATCACCCCCCTGCTGAGGGTCATTGTTATAATTCAAACGATCTAAATTGAACACCCGAAGCAGAGTCGCATCATTCAGATCTACCGCGTTGACATCGGACAGGTCTGGTTCAGGAAATGCAGTCCCGGAGACCGGGGAGATGTAGTTCAACGGACTGGGATCCAAATACAAAATGTTCATCCTGAAATCCTCTTGTTCCAACTGATAAGCCCCAATGGGATAAATATTTTTCATCATCAAATCCCAAACAGGCTCTTGAACATTCGTGATGTTACTTTTCAGCAACTTCACGACAAGATTTTGAGGGATCGCTTGGACGTTCCCAGGATCTCCAGAACCTGGGTCGCCTGAACCCGGGTCACCGCCAGGATCTCCTCCTTGATTTTGTCCCGGAATTTGACCAGTAGCCTGAACTCCATCGGTGGAAAATTCACCCACCTGATAAACCTTACCATTGACCGTAAATTGATAGGCCACAGCCAATACCTCATCGTTATTCAGTCTTTGATTCAAAGAGATGTATCCCAATTGACGATTCAAATTGTATTCATTGGGTTGCAATTTTCTCGCGTTCTCGAGACTCACATAGTCAATACCATCATTGACATTCACCCCGCCAAATCCGCCAGATGCCGTGGCTACATCCCTGATGGCAGGTGACAAAATGCTTTGAATGCTTGGATTGTCAATACCAAAAGGATTGAAATCGTTATTGTCGTTATCGGGAAAAGCATTACTCGGGGCGTTAATAAAGCCTCCGGGTACATTATTCAATCCAATGTTTTCACTTTTTGATTCTCCGATATCCTGAAGAGCGATGATGTTTCGCACATCATTTGTGGTGTTGTTTCTGTTGGTGATCCAAACTTCGGCGCGGGTAATTTGAACGGCCGAATTAATGAACGGATAATTTTTCAACACCCGGTCGTAGTTATCTCTAAAATAGTGCGACAAAAAGAAGTGTCTGTTCTCATCATAGTCCAGAGCAAAAAGTTCAAACTCTGTAACCGTAGCCCCTCCTTCGGCCACAACCGATCTGGTCTCGGATCGCTGTTCCGAAAAGATTCCCGTAATGGTTGTGCGACCAAATTGCAATTGTGTCTTGACTCCAAATAAACTTTGGGCCCCTTGAATCAAACTGCTGTTTAAGGGCATGCTGACGTTACCAACCTCGATTTTACGTATGATGTCATCCTCTGTTGGGGTGTATTCGAGTTTAATGGAATTTTGGAAATCAAAGGTGGATTGGGTATCGTAATTAGCGGTAATTTGAAGGCGCTCGCCGATTTTGCCCAAAAGGCTTAAACTGATGCGCTGGTCAAAATCAAAGGACAAATTACTGCGGTTACGGGGCGAAAACTGTGGATTATCTTGCTTGGTATAGAGCAGCCCTAGATCCATTTCCACGGATCCCTGTGGAATGATTTCTATGGTATTCCCTCCAAACACCGACTCGAAAAAATTAGAATTCACGTAAAAAGTGGGAAGCAAATTTCGCTGGGCTTCTTCTGCACCCTCTTTTCGGCCATCAGCGGCATCTATTTTTTCTTGAAAATACGATTTGATTTGCTCGCTACGCACCCGCTCCTCATACTCCTCTGGGGTTAAAATGACTGGATATGAAATGTCAAAATCACCCAGCATTCTACTGAGTATGTAACGATCCGTGATCGGATCATAGCTGTACATATTCTCAATGCTCGTAGGATCGGGCAAATCCATGCGTCCCATCACAGAGCCTGTGACAATGGTGTCCTCTTGGGCACTCAAACTCGGACCCATAAAGAATAGCGCACAGAGTAAAACCCCAGGCCAACAATCCTTAAATCTTTTTAGTAGTGATCCCCCCAAATGCTACAAATGTTTAAATGCCAATTTTATAATTTCTTCCACCGATGCCGATGGGGAATGTTTCAAAACCGCATCACACGCCTTTTCGGCAATTTTGCGCGCATACCCCAAAGTTTCTAATGCAGATAACGCTTCATTTCGGTTGGTATTGCTTGAAATCACACCAGAAGTTTCTTCACCGTATAACTTGATAATTTTATCCTTCAAATCTAAAATTACCCGCTGGGCTGTTTTGGCCCCAATACCCTTTACCCCTTGGATGGTCGCGATGTCCTCTGAAACAATGGCATCTCTCACCTGGCGGGGAGTCAAGGAAGATAACATGGTCCTGGCGGTACTCGCGCCAACACCAGATACAGAAAGTAAAAGATTAAATACTGAACGCTCTTCTTTTGAGGCAAAACCGTACAAGGTCATGGCATCCTCTCGAACCAAAAGCTGAGTATATAATCGAATGTTTTCTTGATCAGGGATTTGAGAATAAGTGTGGAGCGAAATGTTTAAAAAATAGCCCACTCCTTGGCAATCAATTACCACATCGGTCAGATTTTTCTCAACTAATCTCCCCTGTACTTGAGCAATCATGATTCACGTCAGGTTAAAGGCTCAAATATAGCATAAATTATTGGCAATGATAAGCCTGAAGGCCCTCAAAGTAAGCCCCTTAAAGCCTTACTTTTTGCGGCGCTTTGATCGTGCGCGTTTCTCTTTTTGTTGGGCGTCTAAAACGGCAATTGCAGTCATGTTAACCATCTCTTCCACACTTGCTCCAAGTTGAAAAATATGAACAGGCCGACGCATTCCCAACATGATTGGACCGATCGAATCGACCCCCTTTTGTTCTTTGAGCATTTTGTAATTGCTGTTTGCCGCATCCAGATTAGGAAAAACCAAAGCGTTAACTTTTTTTCCAGACAACTTTGAAAAAGGAAATTTGTTCTTCAGCATTTCACTGTTTAAGGCAAAATCGACTTGGATTTCGCCGTCTACAATCATATCTGGATTAGATTCGTGCAACATGTCCACCGCCTGTCTCACTTTAAGGGCATGAGCATCGTCTGAAGACCCAAAATTCGAATAGGAAATCATGGCAATCACAGGATTCAACCCAAGCATCTTGATGGTGTGATTGGTCATCTGAGCAATGTTCGCCAATTCTTGCGCCGAAGGATTAATGTTGACCGAAGTGTCTGAAATAAAAATCGGCCCCTTTGGGGTCAACATTAAATTGGTCGCCGCCACTTTGTTGACTCCCTCAAACTTACCCACCGTCTCTAGTATGGGACGTAAGGCACTGGGATAGGATCGAGCATAGCCCGAAACCATCGCGTCGGCCTCTCCTAAGTTTAGCATCATGGCACCAAAATAATTGCGCTCGCGCATCAAACGACGCGCGTCGTATTGGGTGATCCCTTTGCGCTCGCGCTGAGCCCAAAATTCCTCAGCGTAAGCATTTCTTCGGGCCTCCTCACCATCGCATTTAGGGTCGATTATAAGGACGTCTTCGTCAAAATCAATTTCTTGCTTAAGTTCCAAAATGACCTCCCTGCGCCCGAGTAAAATCGGGATCGCAATGCCCTCCTCATGAACAATTTGAGCCGCTTTAATGACATCCAGGTGGTCCGCCTCAGCAAATACCACACGCTTAGGGTTGGCCCTAACCCGATCAAAGAGCAGTTTAAGTAACTTGTTGTCGTTACCCATCCGCTCCAAGAGTTCCTCCTCATAGCGTGCCCAATCGTTTATCGGAGCCGTCGCCACCCCACTTTCCATAGCGGCTTTTGCCACGGCAGGAGGCACAGCGGCAATGAGTCGTGGATCAAAAGGCTTTGGAATAATATAATCACGGCCAAACTGTAATTTAGTCTCTCCATAAGCCACATTGACCTGTTCGGGTACAGGTTCTTTGGCCAATTCCGCCAAAGCTTTGACCGCGGCCATTTTCATGGCCTCATTAATTTTAGTGGCGCGGACGTCCAAGGCTCCCCGAAAAATGAACGGGAATCCAAGGACATTGTTGACCTGATTGGGATGATCGCTTCGACCCGTGGCCATAATAATGTCCTTTCGTGCGCGCATGGCCAAATCGTATTTTATCTCCGGATCCGGGTTGGCCATGGCAAATACAATGGGTGAAGCAGCCATTGTTTTAAGCATTTTTTGAGTAACGACATCGGCAATGGAAAGGCCTACAAAAACATCAGCGTCCCGAAGAGCCTCAGCCAAAGTATCAATCTTTTGGTCAGTGGCAAATTCTTGCTTTTCCAAGCTCAAATCAGCGCGATCACTGCGAATTACTCCTTTGCTGTCACACATGACGATATGTTCCGGCTTGGCCCCAAAAGCTTTGTATAATCTGGTACACGATACGGCAGCTGCACCCGCGCCTGAGATAACTATCTTGACCTGATCTATCTTTTTTTCTGCCAGTTCTAAAGCATTCAACAAGGCCGCAGCAGAGATGATCGCCGTGCCGTGTTGATCGTCGTGCATCACCGGAATATCTAACTCCTCTTTGAGTCGACGCTCAATCTCGAAAGCCTCGGGCGCTTTTATGTCTTCTAAATTAATGCCCCCAAAAGTTGGGGCTAAATGTTTGACTGTTTGAACAAAGGCATCCACATCAGTGGCGTCCAGTTCTATGTCATAAACGTCAATGTCGGCAAATATCTTAAATAAAAGCCCTTTGCCCTCCATCACCGGCTTGGAAGCCTCGGGTCCAATATTGCCCAAACCCAATACCGCGGTGCCATTGCTAATGACTGCCACCAGATTCCCTTTATTGGTGTATTTGTAAACGTTCTCGACGGATTTTTCTATCTCTAAACAAGGCTCAGCAACCCCAGGAGAATAAGCCAAAGACAAATCCCTCTGACTGGCATATTTTTTAGTGGGAATTACCTGAATCTTACCAGGTCGGGGTTTGGCGTGATACAAGAGCGCCTCTCTTCGTTTGCTTTGCTTACTCATAAATTAAAGACTGTTCATACAAAGTTAGCAGACCTCCGAACATGAAAAAATTTTCAGGATCTATTCTTCAAGGAATTTTATGTTCCGCATTAAACCCGTGTAACGTGTTCTCTGCACCGGGCTTTTGTCAAAGAGTACATCAAAAACCTCTTGGGTCATTTCACTCCATTGGGCCTTATCCTTTTGAAAAAGCTCTGGTTTGGGTTTGAATCGCTCCTCTTGATGCGGTTTTGAAAAACGATTCCATGGACAAACATCTTGACACACATCGCAACCGAACATCCAATCGTCCATTTGACCCGAAAAGTCGGTCGGAATGGCATCTTTTAACTCTATGGTTAAATGGGAAATACATTTTGAACCATCCACAACATAGGGGGCGATGATGGCTTGGGTGGGACACGCATCGATACAGGCAGTGCATTGGCCACAATGATCGGTCACTGGACCATCAGCCTCTAAAGGCAAATCAATGATGAGTTCGGCTAAAAAGAAAAATGACCCCACCTGTTTGCTGATGAGATTGGTATTTTTTCCGAGCCACCCCAGACCACTTTTTGCCGCCCATGCCTTTTCCAAAACGGGGGCCGAATCTACAAATACGCGTCCTTCTACCGCTCCAATTTCCTCAGTAATGTAGGTCATTAATGCCTTGAGCTTGTCTTTGACCACATAGTGATAATCCTCTCCATAGGCGTATTTCGAGATCTTATAACTGCCTTGGGGTTGAGTTTCTTCAGGAAAATAATTGTACAACAATGACACGACTGACTTTGCGCCGGGAACCAATTTACGCGGATCCAATCGCTTGTCAAAGTGCCGTTCCATGTACCCCATAGACCCGTGAAATCCGCTTTTGAGCCACTGTTCTAAGCGTGTAGCTTCGGCCTCAAGAAAATCGGCCCGACTGACCCCGCAAGACAAAAATCCCAATCGCTTGGCTTCTTGTTTGATTAATGAGGTGTTCAGACTTGTGGAACTCATGACCAGAAAAGGCTCGTTATGCGCCAAACAACCCGCCTTGTTCAGAGGGTCGACTCATGCCTAAATGACGATAGGCAAAATCGGTCACCTGCCTCCCTCGAGGGGTCCTAACGATGAATCCTTGTTGAATTAAAAATGGCTCATAGACCTCCTCTATGGTCTCAGCACTTTCAGAGACGGCAGTGGCAAGGGTAGTAATCCCAACTGGGCCACCCTTAAATTTTTCGATGATGGTGGTCAAGATTTTATTGTCCATGTCATCCAAACCAAAGGCGTCAACATTGAGTTGTTTTAAGGCAAATTTGGCAATCTCAATATCGATATGTCCATCTCCCTTGATTTGTGCAAAGTCTCTCACTCGGCGCAACAGTGCATTGGCGATTCGCGGAGTCCCACGACTACGACCCGCAATCTCAATGGCGGCCTCCATAGAAATCCCGACCTCTAAGATTCCTGCGCTGCGCTGAACGATGGTGGTCAAAAGCTCCGTTCGGTAATATTCCAATCTTGAGGAAATACCAAACCTTGCCCGCATTGGCGCGGTGAGTAAGCCAGAACGTGTGGTTGCACCGACAAGAGTAAAAGGATTGAGTGTGATTTGAACCGTTCTTGCATTTGGACCGGATTCGATCATTATATCGATCTTATAGTCCTCCATTGCGCTGTATAAATATTCTTCTACAATCGGACTGAGACGATGGATCTCATCGATAAAAAGCACATCGCGTTCTTCGAGATTAGTGAGCAAGCCAGCCAAATCCCCCGGCTTGTCTAAAACAGGCCCTGAGGTTACTTTGATGCCGACTTCAAGTTCGCTCGCCAGAATGTGGGCCAGTGTGGTTTTTCCTAGACCTGGAGGTCCGTGAAAGAGCGTATGATCCAAGGCCTCTTCTCGCTGATTCGCCGCGGCCACAAAGACCTTCAAATTTTCTAGGGCTTGATCTTGACCGGTAAAGTCATCAAAGCTCAGTGGTCTGAGCTTTTTCTCAAGGTCTAATTCTTGAGGGGATAGATTTTGGTCGGTAGGATCTAAATGCTCGTTCATATAAACAAATATACAAAGTGTTGGCCAGCGTCCACCATAAAAAAACCCCCACAATTGGTGGGGGTTGATGTTTTAAATCGTGATTAATGATTCATTTCTTCCTCCTTATCCTGTAATGGCAGGACTTGAGGGACAAAGTCTTGTCCAGGAACAACATAATCACTGTCGTCCTCATTGCGCTTGCTGTAATCATACGCCCAACGGTGAACAGACGGTATCGGCCCATCCCAGTTTCCGTGAATGTGCTTGACCTCTGCGGTCCATTCTAAGGTAGTAGATTTCCATGGATTTTTTGGTCCAATCTTGCCAAAGAACATCGATGAAATAAAATTATATAAGAACACCAATTGAGCCGCAGCAGCGATGAAGGCAAAAATGGTAATGATTACATTCACATCGGCCAAATCATCAAAGTAAGGAAAAGCAGTGTTGGTATAATAACGCCTTGGCAAACCAGCCATACCAATAAAGTGCATCGGGAAGAACACCCCGTAAGCACCGATGGCAGTCACCCAGAAATGAACGTAACCTAAGTTTTTATTCATCATGCGTCCCTCAAACATTTTTGGAAACCAATGATACACCCCCGCAAACAATCCATAGAGCGCCGAAATCCCCATAACCAAGTGGAAGTGAGCCACAACGAAATAAGTGTCGTGAACGTTAATGTCTAACGCACTATCCCCAAGGATGATTCCGGTAAGTCCACCCGTGATGAAGGTAGAGACCAAACCTATGGAAAACAACATGGCAGGATTCAATTGTAAATTCCCTTTCCAAAGGGTGGTGATGTAGTTAAAGGCTTTTACTGCAGAAGGAATCGCAATCAAAAGGGTCGTGAAGGTAAATACCGATCCTAAAAACGGATTCATTCCTGAGATGAACATGTGGTGTCCCCATACAATGGTCGACAAAAAGGCAATGGCCAAAATTGACGCCACCATTGCTCGGTAACCAAAAATTGGTTTTCTCGCGTTAGTCGCAATCACTTCAGAGGTGATTCCTAAAGCCGGCAGAAGAACAATGTAAACCTCCGGGTGACCTAAGAACCAAAATAAGTGTTCGTAAAGCACTGGAGATCCCCCTTGATGATGCAATACTTCACCGGCAATATAAATATCACTTAAAAAGAATGAGGTCCCAAAGCTGCGATCCATGATCAGCATTAGGGCTGCAGACAACAAAACTGGGAAAGAAACAACACCGATTATAGCCGTCACAAAGAACGCCCAAATCGTCAACGGCAAACGCGTCATGGACATGCCTTTTGTACGCAAGTTTATGACAGTTACAATGTAGTTTAGTGACCCCAATAAGGAAGAGGCAATGAAAATAGCCATTGACACAAGCCATAGCGTCATCCCTGCACCTGATCCTGGAATCGCCTGCGGCAAGGCACTAAGAGGTGGATATATCGTCCAACCCGCTGAAGCTGGTCCAGCCTCGACAAACAAGGATAGAACCATGATCAAGCTCGATAAAAAGAACAGCCAGTAAGAGATCATATTGAGAAAGCCCGAAGCCATATCTCGAGCACCAATCTGTAATGGAATGAGTAGATTACTAAACGTTCCACTCAGTCCAGCGGTAAGGACAAAAAAGACCATTATGGTTCCGTGAATGGTCACCAGCGCCAAATAAACGCTAGGATCCATGACGCCATCTAAGCCCCATTTACCGAGCAAGACCTCATAAATTGGAAATTGCTTGTCTGGCCAAGCCAACTGCATTCTAAAAATAAGAGACATCCCAATCCCGATGATTCCCATAAACAATCCCGTAATCAGGTATTGCTTAGAGATCATTTTATGATCTTGACTAAAAATGTACTTGGTGACAAAAGTCTCCTTGTGATGATGTCCGTGATCCTCCTGATGCTCTGCTGATAACTCGTGTGCGTGTACTGACATATCTATGCTACTTATTTAGTTATTGAACTAGAGTTTGGGCGACAGAACCTTGCTCTGCAAGCCAAGCCTCGTAATCTTCTTGGGACTCAACCACAATCTTCATCTGCATGTTGTAGTGGTTGTTTCCACATATTTTATTACACAATAGTAAGTAATCGAATTCATAGGGCTCTAAAGCTTCTTCTCCTTTAGCCATTAATTCTTTACTCTTTTCTCTTCTGATGCGATTAATGTCCTGAACTTTAGCCACCATATCGTCATTCAATCGCATTTCCTCCGTAGTCATGGTCGGTGTAAAGGCAAATTGAGTAACCATTCCTGGTACACAGTTCATTTGTGCTCTAAAGTGAGGCATGTAAGCCGAGTGCAAGACATCTTGAGAGCGCATTTTGAACAGTACTTTTTGACCCACAGGCAAATGCAGTTCAGAAACCACAACATCGTCTTGACTGTTTGGGTCGGTCAAATCTACCCCCAAAACATTAGCGCCTTCAATCAGACGAACGTTTGCCTCACCCAATACATTATCTCCTCCACTGTATCGAGCGCGCCAATCAAATTGATAGGCGTAAAGCTCAACCACCATCGGATCTTCATCCGGTTCTAAATTCATGATGTCTGACCAGGTAAACAAACCGTAGATGATAAGGCCCGCCAGAACAATTACTGGGATGATGGTCCAAATGAATTCGAGTTTGTCGTTATCGGCAAAAAAGACTGCTTTTTGACCTTTTCGTCCGTGGTATTTAAAAGCGAAATAATGCAAAAGCCATTGTGTGATGATTCCAACCACGAAAATCAAAACCATTGAGATCAACCACAATTGATCGATATCCACACCGTGCTCCGAAGCGGCCTGCGGCAAGAATACTTTACTCCATTTGTAATGCGAAATAAACGCCAATAGATAAATGAATCCAACAAACATAAGCATCAACTTACCATTGATTCGATTGTCCTGATCGTTGGCAATTTCATCCTCAGCATCCGATTTTGGCTTAGACAGCTCAAAAATTTTGGCCAATTGCCATAGAGCGACACCAAAAAGAACAATTACAAGTACTATCAAAAATGCGGTCATCGTAGGTCTACTTTATGCGTTTAATTAATAATGAAAATGCTTACTCTCTTTAATAAATGGGTTGTTCTTTGGAACCAGTGGCGCCTTAGTTAAAGTCGTGAACACCACATAAATAAAAAGTCCAAAGAAGAACATTAGCGCACCTAATTCAGGAACACCGATGGTCCAACTTTCTCCAACTGTAGCTGGCATTACCATGTTAAATACATCCAAATAATGCCCCGCTAAAATCACAATTCCAGCCATGACTACAAACCAATTCACTCGCTTGTAATCACTGTTCATGAGTAACAGCAAGGGAAAGACAAAGTTCATGGCGATCATGCCGAAAAATGGCAATTTATACTGTTCGATCCGCGTGACAAAATAAGTCACTTCCTCTGGGATATCGGCATACCAAATCAACATGAATTGCGAGAACCATAGGTAGGTCCAAAAAATACTAAAGCCAAACATGAACTTGGCCAAATCGTGTATGTGGCTGTCGTTAACCTCTTCCAAATAACCTTGTGATTTCAGGTAGATGGTGACCAGGGCAATTACGGTAATGGCACACACCATCATTCCTGCAAATACATACCAACCGAATAAGGTACTGAACCAGTGCGGATCAAAACTCATGATCCAGTCCCAAGACATGATGGACTCAGTCACGATAAAGAACACCAAAAATCCAGCGGATAATTTGAAGTTTTTCTTAAAAAAGCTCTGGTCTTCAGCCGTATCGTCAGCCAAAGAATATTTTCTAGACAACCAGCGATAAGCATTCCAACCCAGTAGAAAGAACAGGGCACGGATTAAGAAAAACGGAACATTTAAATACCCACTCTTTCCAGCGATGATTTTATCGTAATGGGCACTCTCAGGATTCACCAATTCGGGATCCATCCAATGAAAAATGTGGTTGAAGTGGAAGGCTGATGCCAGAAGCAAAATAAAGACCAATACCGAGGCCACCGGTAAATAGCCGGTAATCCCTTCCATAACCCGAAACAAAATTGGGGACCAACCTGCTTGAGCTGCATATTGAATGGCATAAAAGGCCAAGGCCCCTAAAGCAATCATAAAAAAGAAGAAGGATGCGATATAAAGCGCAGACCAAGGCCGATTTTGCAACTGATGCATCACGTGCTCTAGGTGCTCTTGATGTGGGTCCGCTTGAGCGTGCTCGTGGGTCATCTCTTCACCGTGGTGATCCTCTGAGGCAGCATGGGACTCAGTGCCATGGTGCGACTCACCGGAATGGTGTGTGGCCTCTACCTCGCCGTGACCATCTCCGTGATGCGCTTCTGCATCGCCATGACCATCTCCGTGATGTGCATCAGCCATCATAGCCGCAACATCCTCTGTGGTTTTTGGCGCAGATAAAAAACCTGCAACGATTCCTACGGCTCCTAAAACCATAAAAACCAATGCAAAAACTTTTAATTTATTGGGTAGCGTGTACATATCTCTTACGATTCTCTTTATCCTATTGTTTTACTTCAGATTCCGGCTCGAGCAATGGTGTGCCCTCAAGCGCTGCCTTCAAATTCATAACGTGTTGCGTGATGGCCCATCGTTCCTCCTGATTGGTTTGAGAGGCATAGGATCCCATCGAATTCAGACCGTACATCTGAACGTGATAGACCCCACCTTCGGTAATCAAACGACCCGGGTCGGCATAACTCGGAATACCGAGTATTTTTTTACGCTTCATTAAAATTCCTTGTCCATCGCCCTTTTCACCGTGACAAACTGCACAGTAAATGTCATACAGCTCTTTTCCTTTTGACAGGCTCTGCTCAGTGACTGCTAAAGGATTTTTTAGATTAGCCTTAGCATCATTGAGACCCTCGGTGGTGTCTGGATAATCATAAGGCTCCCATCCTCTTGGTACAGTTCCGGAAACAGGCAACATGGCCTCTTGACCGGAAGGAAATACCTCGTATGCCCCATAGGTTTCGTAACCAACAGGCTCATACATATTCGGCATGTATTGATAATTTGGTTTAGACGAGTCAAAGCACGAGCTCATGGTCATCGCCGCCACTATCATTATAGTGAATTGTATGGTGTTCTTCATATTAATGGGCTTGCTCTTGTTCAACTATATTTAATTCTACAGCACCGGTTGCTTCCAATACCTTCATCATGGCCTTTACATCGCCATGACCTGCGTCAATCGCCATTAAAAAGTGATCGTCTGTAGTTCTTGGGTCAGGATTCTCAGCCTTTTTGAAGGGCCAAAGTTTGCTCCGCATGTAAAAGGTAATCACCATCAAATGCGCTGCAAAAAATACGGTCATTTCAAACATGATGGGGACAAATGCTGGCATGTTTTCCAAATAACTGAAGCTCGGCTTTCCACCAATATCTTGGGGCCAATCCTCAATCATGATAAAATTCATCATCAGTATGGCTACGGTCAATCCCACCACGCCATACATAAAGGAAGTAATGGCAATTCTCGTTCCTTCAAGTCCCATGGCCTTATCGAGCCCGTGAACCGGAAATGGCGTGTAAACTTCCTCGATGTGATAGTGCTCTGCACGAACCGTTTTGACGGCGTTCATTAGAATATCGTCGTCATTGTAGAGCGCGTGAATTACTTTTGAAGCCATAATTAACTTTTTTTAGAGTTTTTGCCTTTAGCTTTTTTTGCCTTTGGCATCACATAATGTTTTGCGTCGTCTCCTTTGGTTTGACGTAACGTCTTGTAGGTGCTTCCCGAAGTCTTTAAAATTGATTTAACCTCTGCCTGCGCAATCACTGGGAAGGTTCTTGAATAAAGCAAGAACAGTACAAAGAAGAATCCAATTGTTCCGATAAAAATGCCAATGTCCACAAATGTGGGTGAAAACATGGTCCAAGATGAGGTCAAGTAATCACGGTGCAATGAGGTCACAATAATCACAAATCGCTCAAACCACATACCGATGTTTACCACGATCGAAATGAAGAAGGAGAACATGATGCTGGTCCGTAATTTTTTGAACCACATAAATTGAGGTGAAAAAACATTACAGGTCATCATCGACCAATAGGCCCACCAATAAGGACCAGTGGCACGATTCAAAAACGCGTATTGCTCGTATTCAACACCAGAGTACCAGGCGATGAATAGTTCAGTAATGTAGGCAACCCCAACAATAGAACCCGTGATCATGATCACAATGTTCATCAATTCAATGTGCTGTATGGTAATGTAGTTTTCAAGATTGGAAACTTTACGCATTATAATGAGTAGGGTATTCACCATAGCAAACCCTGAGAAAATCGCACCAGCCACAAAGTAGGGTGGGAAAATCGTGGTGTGCCAACCGGGAATTACCGAAGTAGCAAAGTCAAAAGATACAATGGTGTGTACCGAGAGAACAAGAGGTGTTGCCAAACCAGCAAGAACCAGAGAAACTTCCTCAAACCTCTGCCAATCCTTAGCGCGTCCACTCCATCCAAAAGACAAAATGCTGTACACTCTTTTGGTAAATGGTGTGATGGCACGATCGCGAATCATGGCAAAATCAGGCAACAAGCCCGTCCACCAGAACACCAGTGAGACCGACAGATAGGTCGAAATCGCAAACACGTCCCACAACAGTGGTGAATTAAAGTTCACCCATAACGAACCAAATTGATTTGGAATGGGCAGTACCCAATAGGCCAACCAAGGACGTCCCATGTGGATGATTGGGAATAATCCTGCTTGAATTACCGAGAAAATCGTCATGGCCTCTGCTGAGCGGTTGATGGCCATACGCCACTTTTGACGGAACAAAAGAAGAACTGCTGAAATCAGCGTTCCTGCGTGTCCAATACCGACCCACCAAACGAAATTGGTGATGTCCCATGCCCAGTTAACCGTCTTGTTCAGTCCCCATACCCCAATTCCAGTGGAAATGGTGTAAATGATACACCCTAGGCCCCATAAAAATGCGGTAAGAGCGATGGTAAAGACTATCCACCAAGACTTATTGGCCTTGCCCTCTACTGGAGCCGCTACATCGACAGTCACGTCGTGGTAGGTCTTGTCTCCCGTAACTAGGGGTCTTCTAATAGGTGCTTCGTAATGCGACGCCATATCTATAATTGAATTTCTTTAATTTATGCTTCGTTTGTATTTCTCACCTTGGTCTGATAAAACACATTTGGTTTTGTGCCCACGGCCTCCAGTAAGTGATACATTCTATCGTCTTCTTTAAGTTCTGCCACTAAGCTGTCTTGGTCGTTAATGTCACCAAACTGAATGGCGCCAGTCTCACACGCCGCTGAACAGGCAGTTTTAAATTCCCCGTCCTTAATGGGGCGTCCATCGCGCTTGGCATCCAAAATGGTTTTTTGAGTCATTTGGATACACATAGAGCATTTCTCCATCACCCCGCGAGAGCGAACCACAACGTCTGGATTCAATACCATACGACCCAAATCATTGTTCATGTGGTAATCGAACTCCTCGTTTTCCGCATACAAGAACCAGTTAAAACGACGTACTTTATACGGACAGTTGTTGGCACAATAACGCGTACCTACACATCGGTTATACGCCATGTGGTTTTGACCTTGACGCCCGTGTGAAGTCGCGGCCACGGGACATACAGTCTCACAGGGCGCGTGGTTACAGTGCTGGCACATAACCGGCTGAAAGGCTACTTGCGGATTATCTGCTGCTTGCTCCATTTCGGCAAATTCTGACAGTGAACTGCCCAGCCCAGAGATGTTGTCTTTTTTATCAGCATCTGCAGCAAAGCTTTCTTCACTAGAATAATAGCGATCGATGCGCAACCAGTGCATGTCACGACTGCGACGCATTTCGCTTTTGCCCACTACTGGAACATTGTTTTCTGCATGACAAGCAATCACACAAGCTCCACATCCTGTACACGCATTGAGGTCAATGGACAAGTTGAAATGATGCCCGATTGAACGGTCAAAAGAATCCCATAAATCGGCCTCAGGCGAGGTCACTGGAATTTCCTTGTGATCTTTAGATACAGTCGGTACCGCATTCCAGCTGTCTTTGTCCTTAGTGTTAAATATTTCTAGAGTGGTCTCACGAATAATGTCGCGACCCATCATGGTATTGTGTAACTGAATGCACGCGAATTCATGAGTGCCATCCATTTTTTCTATGCGAACCGGCTGAACGCTACTGAACTCATCATAAAGCGCATAAGCATTAACCCCTGTCTGCATTTCAGATTGAATCGAGGCCTTTTGACCATAACCCAAAGCCAAACCTACGGTACCCACGGCTTGACCAGGTTGAATCAAGACAGGCACCTTCTCCAAAACTGTGTCGCCAACACTTACGCGAACATAGTCTCCGTTTAATGCGCCATTCGCCACATGGGTATTGGTCAATCCTAAGCCCGCTGCGTCAGCTGCAGAAACGGTTAGGTAGTTGTCCCAGGTCGCTCTTGAAATCGGATCGGGAAGCTCTTGTAGCCATGGATTGTTGGCTTGACGGCCATCTCCTAATCCAGTTTTTGAATACAAACATAGGGCCATAGCATCACCCGTATCAAAATGTCTTGCAGGGGTCCCTGTCTCTGGAAGTAACCCGTAGTCTGCGCTGAAATCACTGGCAAACACCCCGTCGTGTAAGGCTTTACTCCACGAAGCACCACCGAGCACATTGCTCTGCCAATATCCCTTAATGTAATCGTGATAACTGGACGCTGAACTCCCTGTCCAAGCCAATAAACAATCTTGGAATTGACGGGTGTCAAAAAGTGGACGAATCGTCGGTTGTATTAAAGAGAAATGACCCTTTTTCAACTCGGCATCGCCCCACGATTCAAGATAATGCGGTGTTGCCGCCACAAACCTCGCTTTGGAAGCCGTCTCATCAGCGCGCATGGCAAAGGCCAAAGTGAAGTCGAGCCCTTGATAAGCCGCAGCAAAATCAGCGTCAGGGAAAGCGTAAAGTGGATTGACTCCAGCGGTAATCAATCCCTTAATGCTACCGTTTTTCACGCCATCAATGACCTTTTGCACTTGTGTACTGGACCCTGAAAACTTCATGATTGGACGGGTCACATCCATCACTACCGATCCGATAGATGTGTTGTAATCCAATACTTTTTTCTGTGCTTTCGGGCATGGCAAGCCGCAAACCAGAACACCGCGATCTCCCGCTTTCTCGAGTTGCTTTTTAGCTTGCTCAGCCGCTGTGCGCACTGTCTCAGGCACATCGGCCAGGGCCTTTGCTCCTGTGATGTAAGCTAAGGCGGCGGCCTGTTGGGCTGGAGAGGCAGGCACGCGCTTATCGGCGTTGGCCCCTGTCAAACTCATGTTGGCCTCAAATTGAATGTGTCGGGACATGCGTCCATCTTTCGGGACACGGCTCTGGGCGTAACCACCTTCAAAACCTCCTCCTTGCCAATCGCCAAGGAAGTCTGCCCCAATAGAAACGATGGTTCTCGCTTGACTAAAATCGTAATCGGCCAAAGCACGAACACCGTAAGTCTCTTGAAACGCATCGAGCGCTTCACTTGAAGAGATCATGTCGTAGGTCACGTGCTTGACGTTTGGATATTTTTTTGTGAATGATTGAATCAATGCAGCCGTACTCGGACTGGCAAAACTCTGTGTCAACAGGATCACCTCTTGACCAGCCAAAGCAGAAAGACCGGCATCTACTGCGCTGCCTAAGTCCAGCCAGCTCGTGGCTTGTCCATCGATCATGGGGCCCATAAGGCGATTTTTGTCATACATGGACAATACAGAAGCATGGACACGGGCGTTTACCCCACCCAAATCACTGCCCAAATCATTGCGCTCGATTTTAATCGGACGACCTTCTCGGGTTTTTACCAGCACGGAGGCAAAATCAAACCCATCAGAAATGGTCGTAGCGTAGTAATTGGATACTCCTGGAACGATTTCGTCAGGGGCCACAACGTAGGGAATGGACTTGATGACCGGACCCTCGCACGCGGCTAAGGAGGCCGCTGCCGTAGAGAATCCAACATACTTGAGAAAATCTCGACGGGTTGTCGAAGAACGCTCAAGGGTCTCTTTGTCTCCTAGGAACTGATCGGTTGGAATCGGTTCTGCAAATTCGTTTTGCTTGAGTCCTTCAACCACTGAACTGGACGGGTTGAGCTCCTCGATACTTTTCCAATATTTCTTATTTGATGCCATAATATGCGCTCTGATTCTTGTCTAAAATTAATAGTGACACTTACCACATTCTAGGCCGCCCATTTGAGCTGCCGTCAATTTATCCACACCATACTTCTTGGATAATTCTTCATGAATGTGCTCGTAGTAAGCATTATCCTTGACCTGAATGTTCGTCTCTCGGTGACAATTAATACACCATCCCATGGTCAAAGGAGCGTATTGATACATAATTTCCATTTCCTCTACAGGACCATGACAGGTTTGACACTCTACCCCTGCAACCGTTACGTGTTGCGAGTGATTGAAATAAGCAAAATCCGGCAGGTTGTGAATTCTAATCCACTGAACCGGTTGTGTTTTTCCAGTGTAAGCCTGTGAATCTTCATCCCAGCCCACTGCAGCGTATAATTTTTGGATTTCAGCATTGTAATCCACACCGTACTCGTTTTTTCCTTCGGCCAAGGTCTCCTCGGCCACTTCACCAATATTTTTGTGGCAATTCATACAGACGTTAAGAGAAGGGATGCCAGAATGAGCACTTTTACGCGCTGAACTGTGACAATAATTACAGTCTATTTGGTTGTCTCCTGCGTGGATTCGGTGAGAGTAGTGGATTGGCTGAACTGGCTCATAACCTTGATCAATGCCTACTTGCATTAAGTAACCATAGGCGAAATATCCTGAGGCCAATAAGAAAAATATGGCCGTAACCAAAACCAAAAATTGATTTTCGATGAACAATTTCCAAACCGGGGTGCGTTCGGGTTTTTCTTCGTACACAACGCCGTTAGCCTCGGCAATGCGACGCAAGGTTTTGTTGACCAAAAACAACATGATCACCAACAACATGAACACTAACGCCAAAACGGCCAGAATTATGTCGTTTGATATGCCCCCAGAATTGGCTTGAGTTGTTGCAGTGGTAATGGCCGCAACTGCAGGTGCTTTTTTCGGGGTGTAGGTGTATGCGATGATGTTGTCAATGTCCGCATTACTCAATTGCGGAAAAGAGGTCATGACTGCACCGTTGTACTCGTTGTAAATGGCATTGGCTTTGGCGTCTCCAGACTTAACCATATCCTGGCTGTTTTTGATCCAAGCGTACAACCAATCGCGATCGTACTTATCTCCGACTTGAAACAATGCAGGGCCCGTGGCTTTTTTGTACAATTTGTGACACGCCGCACAGTTCGCGTTGAACAATGTCTCACCAGCAACCGTATCAATGGTCTGAGCCGCTGGAAAATCAATCGATGCATTTGCTTTTGGGCTGAAAGAGAAGGCCAGAACTGCGAAGAACAATAGGGTCAACGACTTCAGCGTTACATTTCGGTAAGCTACCTGTTCCATAGAATTGGTTAAATTATGGTCCATATAATTGAGGCGCAACGAGTTGTGAAAATCTGTGTAAAAATCACACGAATTGACACCTAAAAATAACTGTGCAAAAGTACGTTATAAAGTCGATTTTGAAAATTCTGAAAAGGGGCTAAAAAGTAATTTATAATAATTCTAAATAAAGAAAATATTAACCCCCCGAATATTAATTTTACCTTTGTCCTTGAAGCGGAAGAATTATGCAAATTTCACTTAAAAATTTCCCCCTAATCACCCCAGTGATATTTTGTCTTTTTGGGTCATTTTTCAGTCAGGCACAAGACCAAAATATCCAGCGTGATCCACGCGTTGATTCTCTGCTAAATCTCAAAGTCCACATGCAAAAAAATCTTTTGCTTGGAGACAATTACACCGCCCAAATCTATTCAGGGAGCTTGACAGAGGCCCGCACGCTAGTAAGTCAATTTAAAGGACTCTTCCCTCAATGGCCAGTCATCGTGCATTACGAAACCCCAAACTATAAAGTCTGGGTGGGTAATTTTAGCACCCGACTCAGCGCAGATCGCGCTTTAAAGGACATTCAACGGAAATTTCCAACAGCATTTCTATTCAAGCCTTCGTTGATTCGAAAAGAGCGGAGCACGGCTACAGAAGAAGAAGAATCCGATGCAGAACAGCCGGCCGAATCCGTAAACAAAAATGGCTAAAGACTGGCAGAACCGTGGCGATTACCGATAAACCCTAAATTTATTTGAGTTTCTTTTTGACCTCAACCTCCTGGAAGGCCTCAATCACATCACCGATGTTGATGTCGTTGTAGTTTTTGATTTGCATTCCACAGTCATAACCTTTGGACACTTCCTTGACGTCGTCCTTAAATCGTTTTAAGGAATCCAGCACGCCAGTGTAAACCACGACACCCTCTCTGATAAGTCGTACGCCCGAATTGCGGAAAATTTTACCATTGATTACCATACATCCGGCCACAGTACCCACCTTGGATATTTTGAAGGTCTCGCGGATTTCAGCAGTTCCCGTTACCTCCTCACGAAGTTCAGGCGACAACATGCCCTCCATGGCGTCCTTCAAGTCATTGATGGCGTCATAAATAATGGAATAACTGCGGATATCGATTTCTTCTTTGTCGGCCAGTTGTCTGGCGTTGCCCATAGGTCGCACGTTAAAGCCAATTATGATGGCATCTGAAGCCGAAGCCAAGAGTACATCGCTCTCAGTAATGGCTCCCACTCCTTTATGGATGATGTTGACTTGAATTTCTTCAGTGGACAGTTTCAAGAATGAATCGGTTAGGGCCTCGACCGAACCGTCAACATCACCTTTTAGAATAATGTTGAGTTCTTTGAAGTCTCCTAAGGCAATACGGCGTCCAATTTCGTCCAAAGTGATGTGACGCTGGGTCCGGACCGATTGTTCGCGCTGCAATTGGGTTCTTTTTGTCGCAATGGCTTTGGCCTCTCGCTCGTCTTCAAAAACATTGAATTTGTCCCCTGCTTGTGGCGCTCCATCCAGTCCCAAAACAGAAACCGGTGTTGCTGGTCCTGCTTCCTTAATGACTTGCCCACGCTCATCGTGCATGGCTTTGACTTTACCGCTGTGCTGTCCCGCCAAAACAAAATCACCCACTTTGAGTGTCCCGCCCTGGACCAGAATAGTCGATACATATCCACGACCCTTATCCAAAAAGGCCTCAACGACAGTTCCGTTGGCCATTCGGGTAGGATTGGCTTTTAGCTCGAGCAACTCGGCTTCGAGCAATACTTTTTCTAAGAGCTCGGTAACGCCCTCCCCAGTTTTGGCTGAGATGTCTTGTGATTGAACTTTACCTCCCCAATCTTCGACCAGTAAATTCATGTTGGCAAGGCCCTCTTTGATCTTGTCTGGGTTGGCGTTTGGACGGTCAATTTTATTTATGGCAAAAACAATGGGCACTCCGGCTGCTTGAGCGTGCGAAATGGCTTCTTTTGTCTGCGGCATAATGTCGTCATCGGCAGCAATCACAATAATAACCAAATCGGTGACTTGAGCACCACGAGCACGCATCGCTGTAAAGGCCTCGTGACCAGGGGTGTCGAGAAAAGTTATTTTTTGACCCTCAGGCAAGGTCACACCATAGGCGCCAATATGCTGGGTAATTCCTCCGGATTCACAAGCAATGACATTTTCCTCTCGAATGTAATCCAGCAAAGACGTTTTCCCGTGATCCACGTGCCCCATCACCGTAACAATCGGTGCGCGATCTTTTAAATCTTCGGGTGCATCGGTCTCCTCTTGTATGGATTCCTCGATGTCTGCAGTGACAAATTCAACCTCAAAACCGAATTCTTCGGCCACAATAGAAAGGGTTTCAGCATCTAATCGCTGATTCATGGTCACCATCATTCCTAAGGACATACAGGCCGAGATGATCTGGGTCACTTGGATGTTCATCATGGTAGCCAACTCACTCACAGTAACAAATTCGGTGACCTTGAGCAGTTTACTTTCGGCCTCCAACTGCGCCATTTCTTCCTCAGTTTTCTGACGGTGGCTATCGCGCTTTTCCCTTCGATATTTAGCCCCTTTACCCTTTGACGATTTGCCTTGAAGCTTTTCAAGGGTTTCGCGAACCTGTCTTTGCACTTCTTCTTCGCTCGGCTCTTCTCGCGTAATCTGCGCACGACCACGACCTTTTTGACCTCCTTTGGCTCCGGGGGCCTCCTTGCTGATTCGACGGCGTTTTCCTCGTTTTTCACGAGTTTCTTTTTTAGCGTCGTCCGACTTACGTTCGGGCTTTTTAAACTGAGTTAGATCAATTTTTTGGCCGGTGAAATTGGGACCATCAAGTTTCTTGTACTCTGTTTTTACCGGAGTTTCTGGCTGTGAGGTTTCTGCCTGATCATCAGCGGTTTCTGAGGGCTTTGTGGCTTGGTCTTTCGCTTCAGGTTTTCCTTCTTGTGCTGAAGCAGTGGACGTCTCCTCTGCTGCAGGCTCAGGCTCGGACTTCTTTTTAGGTTCGAGATCAATTTTTCCAAGCATCGTAGGCCCGGTGAGTTTTGATTCAGCTTTTACTACCTCAGCAGGAGCAACGTCTTTCTCTTCAGGTTCTTTTTCAAACTCTTGACGCAATTCTTCTTTTTCTTTGCGCTTCTCTTCACCGACCTCTTTGGCCTCGACTTTTTTGGATTTATCGGTCTGAAATTCAGCCAAGAAAATCTGATATTCCTCGTCTGAAATTTTGGTCGTAGGACGTGCCTCAACGACATAGCCCTTGGCGCCCAAAAATTCCACAGCACGGTCCAGTGAAATGTTGAATTCCCTTAATACTTTATTGATTCGAATCGTTTTTCCTTCAGCCATAAATGCTTTTCCTGTTTATTTTTCTCGATTTCTCGTGTAAAAGTAGTCAATCTTTAGCCTACTCTTCAAATTCTTCCTTCAATATATTGACCACCTCGATGATGGTTTCCTCTTCTAAATCGGTACTGTTTACTAAAAATGACAAGTCTTTTTCCAAGACGCTTTTTGCGGTATCTAAACCGATTTTCTTAAACTCGTTGATGATCCATGTTTCGATTTCATCGGAGAACTCAGTCAGCTCAACGTCTTCCTCAGCCCCCTCGCGCAATACATCAATTTCATAACCCGTGAGTTGTCCGGCAAGTCTTATGTTGTGTCCACCACGTCCAATCGCCTTTGAAACTTCTTCAGGCTTAAGAATAACCTCAACGCGCTTCAATTCATCGTCAATGGTCAATGAGGTCACTTTGGCAGGACTGAGTGCACGAGTAATGAATAAATTGGTGTTGTTGGTAAAATTGATGACATCGATGTTCTCATTACCCAATTCACGAACAATACCGTGAATACGGGACCCCTTCATTCCCACACAGGCCCCTACCGGGTCAATACGATCGTCATAAGAATCCACCGCTACTTTGGCTTTTTCTCCTGGAATACGCACCACTTTTTTCACGGTAATCAAACCGTCAAAAACCTCTGGGATTTCTTGTTCAAATAATTTTTCAAGGAACAGAGGATTCGCACGAGACATAATAATGGCCGGCTTGTTTCCTTTGAGTTCCACACTCTCGATGATGCCGCGCACATTATCCCCTTTACGGAAGAAATCCGACGGGATTTGCTTGTCTTTTGGCAAAATAATTTCGTGGCCTTCATCATCCAACAAGATTACAGCCCGATGCCGAATATGGTGTACCTCAGCGGTGTAAATTTCACCCTCTAGATCCTTGAACTGTTTGTAAATGTTGGTATTGTCGTGTTCGTGAATTTTGGCGATCAGATTTTGACGCAAGGCCAAAATAGAGCGACGCCCCAAATCCATGAGTTTGACTTCTTCCGAAACATCCTCACCGATTTCAAAATCCTCCTCGATTTTACGCGCTTCGCTCAGTGAAATCTCTTCATTGGGCTCCTCGACCTCTCCGTCGGCCACAACCACACGATTGCGCCAAATTTCCATGTCTCCCTTGTCTGGGTTAATGATGATGTCAAAATTTTCATCACTACCGTACTTCTTTTTTAAGGCATTTCGAAAGACGTCTTCCAAAATAGCCATCAGCGTAACGCGATCAATAAGTTTGTCGTCCTTAAACTCTGAAAACGATTCAATTAACGCTAAATTCTCCATAATAAATTCATTAAAATTTAATCCTAACTGTGGCGCGGATGACCGCGTCCACGGCAATTTCTTGTTCTTTTTGAACTTTGACATAACCCTTTCCTACGGGCTTTTTTTCTCTTACTTGGTAGCTCAAAGTCAGCTTGCTGTCGTCAAAAGCGATGAGTTCTCCTTCGACTTCTTGCCCTTCGAGCTTTACCTTCAACCAACGGCCGATGTTTTTTTTATACTGACGCGCCATAATCAAAGGTTCAGTCACTCCCGCAGACAAAACTTCTATAGAGAAATCCCAAGATTCACGATCTAGATTGTGCTCCACAGCACGCGAAACCTCAATACCATACTGAACGCGCACACCCTGATCACCATCGATGACAATCTTAATGTGATTATCAGCCCCAATGTCCCAGTGGATCAAAAACAAATCCGTGCGCTGAGCTAAGGCATCGTTTAATAAGGTCTCTACTTGTGCTTTCACAAAATTTAGTCTATAAAAAGAGGGGACTTCCGTCCCCTCTCATTGTTACTGCGATAAATGCGAGGCAAATATACCGTATATTTTTTGTATCGCCAAATAATTATGTCTCTGCTAAAAACGAAAAACCCCAACGAAATACAGTTGGGGTTTTGTTGGCCTACTAGGGCTCGAACCTAGACTCTTCTGAACCAAAATCAGACGTGTTGCCAGTTACACCATAGGCCAATGGGGTAATGTGGCGGCAAATTTATAACAAACTTTGGGTTGCACAAATAAAATTTTTCAAATTTTTAACGACCAAAGGGCCCCTTACAAACCGCACTCTTCGCGAAATATTGCTAAATTCGCAACAACTATAAAACGCCTGTGTATGCCCGCCTTTAACTTTCAAAAATGGAATAAAATTATCGGTTGGAGTGTTTTTGCCATAGCGCTCATCACTTACTGGCTCACGGTGGAGCCAACCGTGAGTTTTTGGGACGCGGGTGAGTACATTACTACAGCGAGTAATTTAGAGGTCGGCCATCCTCCTGGAGCCCCGCTGTATCAAATCCTGGGAGCCTTCTTTTCCATTTTTGCCATCGGTCAGGCCAATGTAGCGCTGACCATTAATTTAATGTCTGTTTTTGCCAGTGCGTTTACCATACTGTTTTTGTTTTGGTCGTTGAGCTTACTGCTCAGACAACTCAATACCGACTCAGAATCCATCAGCACAGAAAGGGGAGTTAAAATCATTGGCAGTGCGGCCATCGGGGCACTGGCGTTTGCCTTTACCGACAGCTTTTGGTTTTCTGCCGTTGAGGCAGAAGTTTACGCCGCGGCGGCCTGCATCATGTCGATTTTATTTTACTGCGGATTGCGCTGGCAGGCCGACATGTTTCATCCCAGAGGAAATCGCTGGCTCGTATTGATTGCCTTTATTGTAGGGTTGTCTTTTGGCATTCACTTCATGGGTCTTTTGACCATCCCAGCAATCGGCTTTTTGTACTTTTTCAAAAAAACCCCTGTGGTTACCCCAAAAAATTTCATTGTCGCCAATATTGTTG